>Ga0307409_100000022_pt1 | contig 54159 bp, 40 predicted proteins | sample 322Ometagenome_2_FD_203888 | JGI IMG/M metagenome (GOLD analysis project Ga0307409, IMG submission 203888) | Maize rhizosphere microbial communities from greenhouse at UC Davis, California, United States - 322HYB-O-2 | ecosystem: Host-associated > Plants > Roots > Rhizosphere > Soil | place... | reverse complement strand
CTGATGCGCAACGGCGGCGGGATCGAGGTCGACTGCGGGGCGCTGAGCCAGTTCTCGGGCTCCACGGTCCGCACCGACGCCAACTACCAGCCCACCGTCGTGGGGCCGCTCGCCTGCGGCGGCTGATGCGGGCCGGGTTCAGCGGATGACGGCCGGGGACCATGCGTCGCGGATCAGCAGTCGCGGGGCGCCGGTGCCGTCGGCCGGCACCTCCCACACGTCGCTGGTCGTTGGGCCGGTCCCGGCCTGGGGCAGGCCGTACACGACCCGCGAATCGTCCAGCCACTCGATCTGGTCGTCGACGCTGCGGAGCTCGGCCAGCATGGTGGTCGTCCGGCGGGCCAGGTCGTACACCGCGATGCGCCACCGGCCCGGGGGCAGGCCGCCGCGCGTCTTGACCGCGACGCGGGTGCCGTCGGGCGACAGCGACGGGCATTCGGCGTCCTCGCGCAGCGCCACCAGGCGGCGGGCCGAGACGCTGCCCTCGACCAGCCACGTGCGTCCGCCCGACGCCGCGGTGGCGTAGAACCGGTCGTTGTCGCGGAACGTGACACCCCACAGGTTGCGGTCGGCCGCGGTGACCCGGGACCCGTCCACGATCAGCGCGAACTCCTCGATGTCGACCGTGCGTCGCGTGCCGACCGCGGTCACCAGCGTCTGGGTGGAGAACGTGCCGGGCCGGCTGTAGTCGTGGCCGGCCACGAAGGTGGTGGTGGCCACCATGCCGGCGTCGCGGGACAGCCGGGCCCGGCTGGGCACGCCCGACAGCGGCAGGCTCTGCCGCGACCTCCAATCGGGACCGAGAACCTCGGCCGTGTACGTGGTGACCAGGCCCCGATTGGCGGACAGGCACACGGCCGCCGTGCCCGTCGCGTACACCCGCTCGCAACTGGCCGTCGTGAACAGGCGCGGCCCGCCGGGGTCGGCCAGGGGCACCTGAGCCACCAGCCCGTACTGGTTGCCGATCGCCGTGCTGCGGAACACGATGCGGGGGCCGCCGGTGACCGTGGTCGGGTCGCTGACCACCGGCACCGGTGGCGCGCCGGCCACCGCCTCGGCCAGCTCCTGCCGGGACACCAGGACGTACACGGTGGCGCCCGACGCGACCAGCACGACGACCGCGACGAGGGCGAACACCCGGCTCCGCAAACTCATCTCAGATCCCGTACTCCTAGATCCCGCGACGCTTCCAGGACTGCCACCACAGCCACTCGCGGCCCTTGGCCGCCACCGCGGTGAGCACGAGCGGCTGCAGGAACGGCATGGCCCGTGGCCCGATCCGCCGGCGCAGGCGCAGGCCGCGGTATTCGGGCAGGCTCCGATACTCCGGCCAGCAGTCGGCGGCGAACGCGACCAGCTCGTCGACCGGCACCGCCGCCGTCCGGCCCCGGTCGTAGGCCCGCCCGGCCCGGCGCAGCGCGTCGCGCGCCAGGCGACGGTGCACCATCGCGTCCAGTTCGGCCGCGTGGGGCAGCTGGTCGCCGCACTTGGCCAGCACCGCCTGGTAGGCCGTGCGGCGCTGGCGCAGGTCGGGCAGCGCGCCGGCGAAGTCGGTGACCGACATGTTGGCGCCGTGCCGGCGGTAGTACGCCTGGTCGGCCCCGCGCACGTAGCCGACGTCGGCGTACGCGGCCAGCCGCATCCACATCTCGATGTCGCCGGCGTGCGGCAGGTCGGGATCGTATCCACCGACCTTGCGCTGCAGGGCCGTGCGCACGACGACCTCCGGACTGGTGATGCAGCCCTGGGCCTCCCGGAACCGGCGCCGTAGCCACCACTGTCCCGACCAGACCGTGTAGCGGCCGTTGCCGGCGCGGGCCGGCGGGGGCGGGCCCGGGTGCTCGAAATGGATCGGATGCCCGTAGACGAAACCCACCTCGGGGTGGGCGTCCATGACCGCCGCCGCCCGGGTCAGCGCCCCGGGGGCCAGCAGGTCGTCGGCCGAGATCAGCGCGCAGTAGTCGCCGTCGGCCCAGTCCAGCAGGCCCTCGTTGTACGTGGCGATGTGGCCCTTGTTGGCCGGGTGCACCCGCACCTCGATCCGGGGGTCGGCCGCCGCGAGGGCCCGAGCCCGCTCGGCCGAGTCGTCGGGCGAGGCGTCGTCGATGATGAGCACCCGCACGTCGATGCCCGGTTGGTCCAGCGCGGCCCGGACGGCGTCGGCCAGGTAATGGCCGTAGCGGTAGCACGGGATGACCACACTGACGGAACTCATCGGCTGCCTCCCCAAGGCCGGGGCGTGTCAGGACGTGGTGAACACCACGTCGACCCAGTAGTTGCTGGCGCCCCAGGTCTCGGTCGGGAACGTGGTGGCGCCGCTGTACTTGTACACGCCGTTACCGCCCGCCGCCGCGTCGGCCAGACCGGTCAGCGGATGCGAGCTGACGGCGTTGTTGAAGTAGCCGGAGTTGTAGGAGTACCGACCGCCCGGCGCGTGGTAGGACACCACGTAGGTCGTGCCGGCGCTGATCGAGACCGGCGTGGCGAACAGCATCGTCTGCCAGCCACTGGCGGTCTCGTTGGTGAACGTCCCGGTGGCCACCAGGACGCCGGTGTCCGTCCACAGGCTGCCGGTGTGGGTGCCGGTGTCGGCCGATCCCTTGTAGAACTTCACGCCGAGCACCTGGCCGGCCACCGACGAGGAGAACTTGGTCCCCAGCTCGACCGAGCTGAAGTCGTTCGCGTTGACGTTGCCGGGCGTGGCGACCTCGCTCCACAGTGAACACGGGCAGGTCGGCGCCGCCCCGGTCGTGAAGGACCAGGTGTGCGGCGAGGTCATCGCGTTCCCCCACGCGTCGGTCGCCTGGACCGATGCGGTGTAGGTGGTCGACGGCGACAGCGCGTTGTTGGGCTGGACGGTGGCCTTGAGGTTGGCCCCGTTGTAACTGACCGTGCCGGCCACGGCCGAGCCACCGGCCGGGGTCAGCGTGAACGCCAGCGACGCCGGGTTGATGTCGACGCTGAACGTCGCGGTCACCGCGGTGTTGGTCCCGACCCCGGTCGCGCCGGACGCCGGCGTCTTCGCCGTCACGGTCGGCGGCGTGGTCGGCACGCCAACGGTGTCGACGATGACGTCGACCCAGTAGTTGCTATCGTTCCAGCTCTCGTTCGGGAAGCCGCCGCCGGTGGCGTACCGGAACACTCCGTTCGGGCCGTCGATGCCCGATCTGAGCTCGGTGATGGCGGCGCCGGCCGAGGAGCCGGCGAAGAACCCACCGTTGACCGAGTAGCGACCGTTGGGCGCGTAGTAGGACACCACGTAGGTCGTGTTGGCGGCGATCGGCAGCGGGCTGGCCAGGGTCAGCGTCTGCCAGCCGGAGGCCGTTTCGTTGGTGAAGGTGCCCGAGGCGAGCAGCGAGCCGCCGGTGCTCCAGATCCGTCCGAGGTGGGTGCCGGTGTTGGCGGCCGACTTGTAGAACTTGACGCCGGTCACCGTGCCGGCCGCCGAGGAGCGGAACTTGGCCCCCAGCTCGACCGCGCTGCCGTCACCGGAGTCGACCACCGCCGGGGTGGTGTTGGGCGGGAACACGGTGCACGGGCACTGCTGCGGACCCACGGTGACCGTGCGGTTGCTCGTGGCGCCGATGTTGAGGCTGTCGTCGATGCCCCGCACCTTCAGTGTCGCGCTGCCGGTCGCCTGGGGGATCCAGGTGAAGCTCCACGACGCCAGGCCGTTGGCCTTGGCCCACGTGGTGCCGCCGTCGACCGAGTACTCCACCCGGGCCAGCTGGCCGCCGCCGACCTCGGCCGCGGTGCCGCTGACCGTCACCGGAGTGAGCATCGGCACCGTGGCCCCCGAGGACGGGGCGTTGACGGTCACGGTGGGGCCGCTGGTGTCGGCCGACTGGGTGGCGGCCACCAGGTTGGACTGGCGGGTCAGCGGCTGCACGCCCATGTCGGCCAGCAGGTTCACCGTCGCCTGCTGCATCCGTACGTCCGGAGTGGACTCGGCCTGGGTGTGGAAGCCGCTCAGGCCCCACGACCACTGCACCGTGCCGGCCCCAAACACCAGCGCGTCCGAGCTCTCGTCGCGGTACATCACGATGCTGTGGGTCGCGACGCCGTTGCCGTAGTTGTTGCCGTTGTCCAGCAACAGAGTGCCGTCGGTGATGGTGATGGTGGTCGAGGAGAAGTCGACCGCCCCCGGCGGCCGGAAGGAGTCCTCCGGGCTGAGGTCCCACTCGTAGCCGAGCGTGCCGGAGGGGAACGTCGCGACCTGGCCCGAGCCGAGACCGGTGATCGACGTGTTGCGCCACAACCGCAGGTTCTTGTAGGCGGCCGGGACGGTCATCGCGTCACTGCGGTAGCCGTTGACCCGGAACAGCGTGCCGGTGAGTTGGTTCTGCGGTTTGTACCCGCCGGTGCCGGCCCCGTTCGGGTCCATCCAGGTGCCGGTCCACTGGCCGCTCGGGTCGGGGACGCCGTTGGGCGGGCTATCGCTGAGCTTGGTCTCCTTGTAGCAGACCAGCGTGCGGTTGGCCGCGGCCCCCGAGGCGATGCTCGGCTCGAGCCGGGTGCGCCAGAACACCTCGTTGCCGCTGAAGAACGCCAGGTTGACCCCGGCCTCCCGGGCCGCGGTCACGTTGTCCCACTGGGACTGGGTCCAGTACTCGTCGTGGCCGGACGAGATGTAGACGTCGTGGTTCATCAACAGGCTCGGGATGGTGGCGACGTCGATGCCGGAGACGTAGCTCACGTCGTAGCCGTTGCGCTCGAGCCACTGCAGCATCGGGAACTCGCTCGCGAAGACGCCGTTGTCCAGCGCGATCTCGAGCGGGCGGTTGTAGCTGACCTTGTAGGCCCGTCCATCCGGCGCCGGGCCGCCGCCTATGTAGAGGCTCTGCCCGCCGTACGCGTTGTAGGCCTGCCAGGTCTGGTCCGACGTCTGCACGACGATGTCGGAGTTGCCGTCGGTCTCGCGCACCACGAACGGGTACGGCATGTAACCGGCGCCGCCGGGAATGTCCATAATGGCCAGATAGATGCCGGACACGGCGGTCGACGGCACGGTCCAGGTCACGTTGGTCGTCCAGTTGCCACAGTCGACCAGTCCGGTGCCCGAGCCGCTCAGGCAGGGCGACTGGTTGTTGGCCGGGAACAGCGTCGTCGGCGACGTGGGCATCTTGCGGGCGCCGTCGCCGTTGTAGTAGCCGAGCCGGAGGAACGACACGTTGAACGGCTGCGACGATTTGACCTTCAGCTGGACTGTTTCGCCGGGCAGTACACTCGTCTTCGTCGTGAATCCCTCAATGGGTCCCCACGCACTCGGCGAGTACCAATCCTCGACGTCAAGGCCGGGCTTGGAGTTCTCACAGACGATTGGGTTCGAGTCGACTCCACACGGATCTGTGAAGGCCGACGCGGCGCCCGGAAGGAGAATGACCGCGCCCGCGATGGCCGCGGCCAGAGCGCCGGTCAGGATGCGAGAGTTCATGGAAGCCCTATTCCTGAACACGTTATGAGGGGATTCTGCCGAACGGCCTCGCCGGGAGGCACAATGGCGCGACCTGAGCCTACTGTCCGCATCGGACACTAACGGAAGTTGCCACGGCGTGGGGATCTACGATTGAGATGTCTGGCTGAGCCACCGGACTCGTTCGACATGGCGCCCAGGACGTTCGGCGTCGCCCCCGAGACGTTCGGCTGATCCGCGCGGCCTCCACGGCCCTCCGGTGACCCGGCGGTACGCAGAGTGGCTCGCTGACCGACCCAACCCCAGCCGAACAGTAGTGATGCACATGATCTCATCAACCCGTCCGGCCATTCGCAGCTAGAAATCCGACATCGCCCGCTCTGGCCCTGGGCGGGACGGCCCGGATAACTTGGGCCCGACGCGCGCCGGCAAGGGGGCGGGCCCGACGGGCTGGGGGGTGGGGAGATAGAGGACCCGCCCGCGACCCGGACCGGCCGTGGGCCGCCGGGACGGGCGGCCCTAGCTCACGGTGGGCCAAGAGGGGAGCGGTCGTTCCTTGAGTGACCTGAACCAGGCGGTGGCGACCGCGACGCGGTGGAGTCTGATCAACACGATGGTCCTCCGGATCGGCAGCTTCGCGGCCGGTGTGATCCTCGCCCGCTTCTTCCTGAGCCCACGCGAGTTCGGTCTCTACGCCGTCGGGCTGGTCGTGGTCAACGTCATGCTCTCGCTCAACGAGCTGGGCGTGAGCCTGGCCCTGGTCCGGTGGAACCTCGAGCTGCCACGGTTCGCCCCCACCGTGCTCACGCTGTCCACTGTGTCCAGCTCGGCGCTCTACGTGGTCCTCTTCGCGGCCGCGCCGTCGGTCGCCGCGATGCTCGGCTCGCCCGACGCCACCACGCTGCTGCGGGTGCTCTGCCTGACCGTGGTCATCGACGGCATCGCCTGCGTCCCGATCGCCCGCCTGACGCGCGAGTTCAAGCAGATGCGCCGGATGATCGTCGACCTGGCCAACTTCGCGGTGACCAACGGCGTCACGATCGCCCTGGCCGCGACCGGCAGCGGTGCGATGAGCTTCGCCTGGGGCGCGCTGGCCGGCAACCTGGTCGCGCTCATCGGCTTCGCGATCGCTTCGCCCGGAATGCTGAGATTTGGCTGGGATCCGGCGATGGCCCGCAAGCTCGTGCGCTTCGGCGTGCCGCTGGCCGGCGCGAGCCTGTTGACGCTGGGCATACTCAATGTGGACTCGGCCGTGGTGGGCGCGGTGCTCGGGCCGGTGGCACTGGGCTTCTACCAGTTGGCCCTCAACATGTCGAACTGGCCGGTGCGCGTGGTATCCGAGACGGCCCGGCGCGTGACGTTCGCGGGGTTCTCGCGGCTGGCCGACTCGCCGGCCGAGCTGGCCGCGGGCTTCTACCGGGCCCTGTCCATCATCATGGCTGCGGCCATGCCGATCTGCACGGTGCTGGCCTGGCTGGCCGAACCGGTGATCGTGCTGGTCTACGGGCCGAAGTGGGCGCCGGCCGCCACCGCCCTGCGGTTCCTGGTCATCCTCGGTGTGCTCCGGGTCGCCTACGAGCTGGCCTACGACTGCCTGGCCACGAGCCGGCGGCGGGCGCTGATGGCGGTCCAGGGATGGTGGCTGCTGACGCTGGTCCCGACGCTACTGGTGATGGCGCACATGGCCGGCATCGCCGGTGTCGCGGCCGGGCACGTCCTGGTGCCGTTGCTGCTGGTGCTGCCGGCCTTTCTCATCGCGCTGGCGCCGCTGGGCATCCGGCCCGGCGGCATTCTGCTCGCCTGCTGGCGTCCCCTGGTCGGCGCCGGCCTGATGTCCGCGGTGCTGTGGACCACCCTCGAGCTGGCCGGACGTGGCCTGGGCGCCGCGGTGCTGGCCGGCTTCCTGTCCGTGCTCGTCTACGGGCCGGTCGTCCTGCCCGTGCTGCGCGGGATCCGGCGGCCCGCCGCCCTACCGGACCCGGCGGCGAAGACCCCTACCCCTGCCGAGCTGAGCGGAGAACCCCTCCAGTGAAGAAGGCCATCAAACGCTACCTACGGGCGCGATACGGCTGGATCCCTCTGTACGAGGTCCGCAACAAGGTCCTCATCGGACATACGGCGCTGGGGCTGTACCGGTTCGAGCGGGCCGAGGCCCGGCGCCTGCTGGCCACCCTGCCGGGCGGAGCGCCGCCCCGGGCGCTGGTGGCCACCATCCTGCTCACGTACCGCCGGCCCGATGACCTGGTCAAGGCGGTGGAGTCGGCCCTGGCCCAGACGCTGACCGACCATGTCGTCATGGTGATCGACGACGGCGGCGGGCTGCCGGCCCTGCCGGAGGATCCGCGACTGCACGCGGTGAGCCTGTCGCGCAACATCAACGTCCTCGGCGTCAGCCGCAACATCGGCCTGCGCATCACGGACTCGGAGTACGTGGCGTTCCTCGACGACGACAACACCTGGCACGCCAACCACCTCGAGGTGGCGCTGGCCCGGTTGCGCCGGCCCGGCCCCGACGGGACACGGCCGGAGGCGGTCTACACGGCGATGCGCCGGGCGACTCCCGACGGCACCCTCTACGACGTGCTCTCGGTACCGTTCGACCGCAAGCTCGCGATGAACAGCTCGTTCCTCGACTCCAACCCGTTCGTGGCCCGCCGGACGCCCGATCTCTGGTACAGCCGGATCCGGCGGGGCAAGCACGTCGCGCCGAAGGAGGACTGGGAGATGGTGTACCGGTTCAGCCGGCGCCATCGCGTCGAGCACGTTCCCGAGGTCACCGTCGAGTACACCGTCAACCCGCAGAGCTACTGGACCAGTTGGGAGATGGCCTAGCCGGTCATCCCGCACCCGCCCCCGCCGGCTCGTCCGGCGGTGAAGCGCCGCGGCCCAGGCCCCAGGCCAGCCCGGCGGCGGCGGGCAGCGCGACGGCGAGCGCGACGGCCACCACGCCGAGGGCCGGCCCGCGACCCATGATCGTCCACAATGTACCAAATGTCAGCGAGGCGGCGAACCGCGCACCGACGACGACCGTCTGGGCGGCCGCGATGCCGGTGCCGCGCGCGGCGGCCGGGACGACGCCGCTGACCAGCGCGGCCAGCACCCCGTCGGTCGCCGCGTAGAACGTGCCGAGCAGCAGCAGGGCCAGCAGCGTCGGGCCCAGGCCGCCGACCGGAGCGAACGCGACCAGATACACCGCGAGCAGCGCGACGTGACCGGCGATGAAGACGCGGGCCCGGCCGAGCCGGTCGGCCAGGCGACCCATCGGCACCGCGAGGGCCAGGTACGCGATGTTGGTGCCCACGTACAGCAGCGGGAACATCTGCGCCGCGAAGCCGTCCCGCTCCATCAGCGACAGGTACAGGAAGCCGTCGCCCACGGTCAGCACGCCGAGCAGCCCGGCCACGGCCAGCGGTCGCCGCAGCGGGCGGGCGGCGATGGTCCGCAGCATGCCGCGGACGTCCAAAGAAGACCCACCCGGGGTGGTGCGGCGGTTCGGCACGAGCAGCACCAGCACGGCGACGCCGACCAGGGCGACCGCGAACGAGACCACGAAAACGGAGTCGTAGCCGCCGGGGACCAGGGCCAGCAGGGCGAACGCGACCACCGGACCGACCGCCGCGCCCACGGTGTCCAGGGTGCGGTGGACGCCGAAGGAGCGGCCCAGGATCGCCGGGTCGGACGCGTCGGCGATCAGGGCGTCCCGGGGCGCGGTGCGCAGGCCCTTGCCCAACCGGTCTGCCGTGACCACGGCGGTGACGGCGGCGAAGGAGCCCGCCGCGAGCATCGCCACCCGGGACAGGGCCGAGACGCCGTACCCGGCGGCCGCCACCCACTTCGGCCGGCCGATCCGGTCACCGGCGTAGCCGCCCGCGATCCGCACGACCGCGCTGACCCCCTGGTAGAGCCCGTCCACGAAGCCGTAGGCGAGCAGGCCGAGCCCGAGCTGGGCGGTCAGATAGATCGGCAGCACCGCGCTGACCATCTCCGAGGAGATGTCGGTCAGCAGGCTGACCACCCCGAGGAGGATGACGGTGGGCGCGACCCGCGCGGCCGTGCCGCGGGCCGAGGTCGCCGCCGGTCGGTCGCGCAGGGACACGTACATCGCTCAGCCCGCTTCCACGCGAGGGTGCACCTCGCGCAGATGGCGGGCCGGTGAGCCCACCCACACCTGGCCGGGCGGCACGTCCCGCAGGACCACCGATCCCATGCCCACGAGCGAGCCATCGCCGACGCGGACCGACTCCCGGATCAGCGCGCCGGCGCCGACGTACGCCCCGCGACCGATGTGGACACCCCCGCCGAGCCGTGCCCCGGACGCGATCGTGGCGAACTCCTCGACCACGTCGTCGTGGGTGAGCACCACCTGCGGCATGACGGCCACGTGCGCCCCCAGCGTGACCGTGGCGGTCAGCGTCGTGTGGGCGAGGATCACGCTGCCCGGGCCGATGAGACAGTCGGGGGCGATCGCGGCCGACGGGTGGACGATCGTGGCGTACCGGTGGGAGGGCAGGTCGAGACGGCCCACCATCCGCTCGCGCCGGCCGATGTCGCGGGGGTTGCCCACGCAGGCGACGACCGCGGTGTCGGGGTCGAGATCGGCCAGCGCGTCGACCGCGCCGACGACGGTGGTGCCGCCGATCGCGCGACCGTGGATGGTCGGGTCGTCGTCGAGGAAGCCGAGCAGCCGCCAGGTCGGCCGGACCCGGTTGACGGCGTCGATGGCGGCCACGGTCTCGCGCCCGAAGCCGCCGGCGCCGACGATGACCAGGGGTGGGGAGATCATCGCCCGACCAGCTTGCGGAGCACCCCCACCACGTGGTCCTGGTCGTCCTCGGTCAGTGCGTGGTGCAGCGGCAGGATGAGCGAGTCTCGGGTCAGCGCCTCGGTGGCCGGAAGGTGACGCGTGGCCCCGGCGTAGGCCGGCTCGGCGTGGGCGGCCATGATGCCGCGGCGGGCCGAGATGCCGGCGGCGGCCAGGCCGGCCAGCACGGCGTCGCGGTCGGCGTTGAGCTCCGGGTGCAGCCGCACCCAGAACGACTGGAAGTTCGTCGTGCCGTACGGGGGATCCGTGACCGCGGTGAGGCCGTCCACGTCGGACAGCAGCTCGTGGTAGCGCCCGGCCAGCTCGCGCCGCTGGGCCACGAGGGCGTCGAGGCGGTCCAGTTGGACCAGACCGATCGCCGCCTGGATGTCGGTCATCCGGTAGTTGTAGCCGGTCTCGAGGTACTGCTCGAGGACGGGTTGTGCGCTCGCGTGGCGCTCGGCGGCCGAGACACTCATGCCGTGCTCGCGCAGGCGCCGCAGCCGTACGGCCCAATCGGCCGAGTCGACGGTGACCATCCCGCCCTCGCCGGTGGTGATCACCTTGCGCGGATGGAACGACCACGCGGCCACCAGCGCCCCGTCGCCGAGCGGCCGGCCGTACGCCGTCGAGCCGGCGGCGCAGGCCGCGTCCTCCACGAGCGCGACGTCCCACCGCCGCGCCGCCGCCCGCAGTGCCCGTACGTCGAACGGGACGCCGCCCTGGTGCACGGCGATGATGGCCCGGGTCCGTCCGGTACGGACGGCGTCGAGGGTCTCCTCGGTGACGTTGCCGGTGGCCGGGTCCACATCGGCGAAGACCGGCACGGCCCCGACATAGCGCGCGGCGTTGGCCGTGGCGATGAACGACAGCGACGGGACGATCACCTCGTCGCCCGGGCCGGCGCCGACCGTTATGAGGGCCAGGTGCAGGGCGGTGGTGCATGAGCTGACGGCCACGCCGTGTCCGGCGCCCACCAGGTCGGCGAACCGCCGCTCGAACTCGGCCACCCGCGGGCCCTGGGCCACCCAGCCCGACCGGACCGCCTCGGCGGCGGCCACGGCCTCCTCCTCGCCCAGCATCGGCACCATGACCTGGATGCGGCGCTCATTCATGGTCGACCCCATTCCGGCGTTGCCCACGCCACCAGTCCACCAGATCCCGCAGGCCGTCGGTGAGGCCGATCTCGGCCCGGAAGCCCAACGACCGGTCCGCGGCCGACGTGTCGGCCAGGCGGCGGGTCACCGCGTTGACCGTGCGGGCCGGACCGAACTCGAGATCCACATCGGACTTCATCACGGCGCTGAGCGCCCGGGCCAGGTCCAGCAGGCTGGTCTCGGTGCCGCTGGCCACGTTGAAGACCTCGTCGGTCACGGCCGCCTCGGCGGCCAGGATGTTGGCCCGCGCGATGTCGCGCACGTGGACGAAGTCCATCGTCTGCAGGCCGTCGCCCAGGATCAGGGGAGGGTCACCGGACTCGATGCGCTCCATCCACCGGATGAGCACCTCGGTGTACAGGCCGTGCACGTCCATCCGCGGGCCGTACACGTTGAAGTAGCGCAGCGCCACGTAGTCCAGGCCGTACATGGCGTGGAACGCCCGCAGCATGCCCTCGTTGAACGCCTTGGCGGCGCCGTAGAACGTGTCGTTGTTGTACGGGTGGTGGCGTTCGGTGGTGGGGAACTGCTCGGCCAGGCCGTAGACCGAGGCCGACGACGACGCGACGACCTTGCCGACGTTCGCGGCGTGCGCCGCCTCGAGCACGTTGAACGTGCCGTCGACGAGGACCTCGTTGGCCAGCCGCGGCTCCTGGGCGCACTGCGTGATGCGCAGCGCGGCCAGGTGGAAGACCAGGTCGACCCCGGCCGTGTGCCGGTGCACCAGGTCGGCGTCGCGGATGTCGCCCTCGATCAGGCGGACCGGGCCGTTGGCCAGCGCCCAGTCCAGGTTGGCCGGACGCCCGCGGACCAGGTTGTCCAGGACGACGATCGCTTCGGCCCCGCCCTGGACCAACAGGTCCACCAGGTGCGAGCCGATCGTGCCGGCGCCGCCGGTGACCAGGGCCCGCGTCCCGCGGATCGGGACCGAGGTGCTCACGATGTCCCCCGTCCCAGTGGGACCGGGCCACCGCCCGACGCCAGGCTCTTCGAGGCCGCCTCGAGCATCTCCAGCACGCGCAGGCCGGCCCGGCCGTCGGTCGGGGACGGCTCGCCGGTGCGGATCGAGGCGGCGAACTGCTCCACCATGTGGCCCAGGGCCTCCCGTTCGGCCAGCGCCGGCGCCACCATGTCGCCCGACCGGTACGACACGAGCACGTCGTGGCGCTGCTCGGGCGCCAGCTCGTCGGGGGCGGCCACCTCCACCCCGCGGTCGAAGATGGCCAGGCGCTGGGAGGGGTTCACGTCGTCCCAGACCAGCGTCCGCTTCGAGCCGCCGACGATGGTCGTGCGGACCTTGATCGGTGAGAGCCAGTTGACATGCACGTGGGCGATCGCGCCGTTGTTGAGCTGCAACGTCAGGTAGGCCACGCACGAGTGCCCGGCGCCGATCGGGTCGGCGCCGTGGGCGTTGATCGAGACCGGGTGCACGCCGGCCGGCAGCACGAAGTCGAGTATGGACAGATCGTGCGGGGCGAGGTCCCAGACGACGTCGATGTCCCGCTGCACCAGGCCGAGGTTGATCCGTACCGAGTCAAGGTAGTGCAGCTCGCCCAGCTCGCCGGAGTGCAGCGCCTCCCGGATGCGCCCGACCACGGGCGTGTAGCAGAACGTGTGGTCGCACATCAGGGTCAGCCCGCGCTCCTCGGCCTCGGTCACCAGGCGCCGGCCGTCAGCGTACGTGGCGGCCAGCGGCTTCTCGACCAGCACATGCTTGCCGGCCCTCAGCGCCGCCATGGCCACGTCGAGGTGCGTGCCGGCCGGGGTGGCGATGGCCACCGCCTCCACGCCCGGATCGGCGAGCACGGCGCCGAGGTCGCCGCTGGGCTCCACCGTGGAGTATGAGCCGAGCACCCGGCGGGCCCGGTCGAGGTCGAGATCGCACAGGAACCGCAGCCGGAAAGCGGCGGAGCTCTGGAAGTTGCGGACCAGGTTGGGGCCCCAGTATCCGGCCCCGACGACGGCTACGCCGATGGGTGCGTCGTCCTCACGCGTGCGTAGGAGTTCGCTTCCGGGGGCAATGCTCACGGACCCTCGCTCGAGTGGGGGTGGACACGTTGATGCGTACGCTACCGCCGACATGGGCTCGGCTCACGCACCCGTTCGGATAGGGTCGGCGATGTGACAGAAGCGAGGGTGCTGCCGGGCGCCGACGTCGACCCGCGGGCCCATCTCGGGGCGGGGGCCACGGTGTGGCATCTGGCCCAGGTGCGCGAGGACGCCCACGTCGGCGACAACTGCGTGATCGGCCGTGGCGCCTATGTCGGACCCGGCGTGCGGCTGGGCGACAACTGCAAGCTGCAGAACCACGCCCTCGTCTACGAACCGGCCCGGCTGGGCGACGGGGTCTTCATCGGCCCGGCCGCGGTGCTGACCAACGACGAGTACCCGCGGGCCGTCTCACCCTCTGGCCGCATCAAAGGCCCCGACGACTGGTCGCGGGTCGGCGTCACCATCGGCGACGGCGCCTCCGTCGGCGCCCGGGCCGTCTGCGTGGCGCCCGTCACGATCGGCCGCTGGGCGCTCGTGGCGGCCGGCGCGGTGGTCACCCGCGACGTGCCCGATTTCGGCCTCGTCGTGGGCGTGCCGGGCCGGCGCATCGGCTGGGTCGGTCGCGCGGGCGTGCCCCTGGTAGCCAAGGGTGATCGATGGGTGTGTCCGCGCACCGGAGCCGAGTACCTCCTCACCGGTGATCTTCTGTCCGAGTTGGAGGCTTAGGCGTTTGACGGAAACCGGACACGTCCACCGGGGCGCGTCCGGCTTGTGGCTCGCCGGGCCGGCGCGTCATCATCGGCCGCGCGGGGGGTGGGCCCGACGGGCTGGGGGGCGGGCGATCAATGACGGTGCGGGTAAGGCCGATCACCGACGCCGACGTACGGCCGGTGGCGGAGTTCCTGCACGCCCATCTCAACCAGCGGGTGTCGGCCGATGCGTGGGCCGCGGCCATGCGCGTGCCGTGGGCCGTCGACGCGCCCAACCACGGCTTCGCCCTCTATGATCTACCCGCCCCCCAGCCCTCCGGGCCCACCCCCCATGACGAGGGGACCATCGTCGGGGCGTACCTGGCGTTCTACTCGACCCGGCCGATCGAGGGCCGCGCCGAGCGGTTCTGCAACCTCGGCGCCTGGTGCGTGCTGCCCACGCATCGCCTGCACAGCGTCAAGCTGCTCAAGGCGCTGCTGGCCCAGGAGGGATACCACTTCACGGACCTGTCACCCAGCGGCAATGTCGTGCCGCTCAACACCCGGCTCAAGTTCCGGTTCCTGGACACCACGACCGCGCTCGTGCCCAACCTGCCGTGGCCGTCGTGGCCGGGCCGGTACGTGATCAGCGCCGACCCCGCGGTGCTCACGGCCACGCTGACCGGTCGCGACCTCGAGCTGTACCGCGACCACGCCCAGACCGGCGCCGCCCACCATGTGGTGCTCAAGCGCGGAGATGACTGGTGCTACGTGATGTTCCGGCGGGACCGGCGCAGGAACCTGCCGCTGTTCGCGTCGATCCTGCACGTGAGCGATCCCGCGCTGTTCGCGACGATGGCCCGGCCGCTGTCGCGCCATCTGCTGCTGCGCCACGGCATCCTGGCCAGCCTGGCCGAGTTGCGGGTCGTCAGCCACCGTCCGCGCCCGTCGCTGCTGCTGCGCGGCCACCGCCGCAAGATGTACCGCGGCCACCTGGAGCCCGACCAGATCGACTATCTCTACAGCGAGCTTGTTTGCGTCGCCTGGTGATTGGGGGAGGGCCCGAATGCGCAGCCAGACACACCATCTCGTGTCGTCCGCGGCGGCCGTGCGGCCGGACGCGCCCGCCCTGACCTACAAGGACTCCACGCTCACCTACGCCGACCTGTGGCGTGACGTCGGCCGGTTCGCCGCCGGCCTGACCGGGCTCGGCCTGCGGCGCTCGGACCGGGTCGCCGTCTATCTGGACAAGCGTCTCGAGACCGTCGTCGCCCTGTTCGGCGCGTCGGCGGCCGGCGGCGTCTTCGTGCCGGTCAACCCGCTGCTGCGACCCAAGCAGGTCGGGCACATCCTGGCCGACTGCGGCGTGCGGTTCCTCGTCACGTCGCCCGAGCGGCTCGACGCGCTGCGGGCCGAGCTGGCCGAGTGCAAGTCCGTCGAGTATGTGGTGGTGGTCGGTCCCGGGGCCGAGCCGGGGGAGCACTACGAGGTACTCCCGTGGTCCTCCGTCATGCCGGACGCGGGTCCGGCAGCATCGGCGGCTATCGATGTGGACATGGCCGCGATCTTCTACACCTCGGGCAGTACGGGCAAGCCCAAGGGCGTCGTGCTGTCCCACCGCAATCTCCTGGTCGGCGCCGAGAGCGTCAGCACCTATCTGGACAATCGCCCGGACGACGTGATCCTGGCCGCGCTGCCGCTCAGCTTCGACGCCGGGTTCAGCCAGCTCACCACCGGCTTCCGGGCCGGGGCCCATGTGGTACTGGTCAACTACCTGCTCCCGGGCGACGTGGTGAAGCTGTGCGCCCGCCACCAGGTCACCGGCCTGACCTGCGTGCCGCCGCTGTGGCTGCAGTTGGCCGCCTCCGACTGGCCGGCGGCGGCCACCTCGTCGCTGCGCTACTTCGCCAACACCGGCGGGCGGATGCCGCGGGCCACGCTGGAGCGGCTGCGGGCGATCTTCCCGTCGGCCCGGCCGTTCCTCATGTACGGGCTGACCGAGGCCTTCCGGTCGACCTACCTCGATCCGTCCGAGGTGGACCGTCGGCCCGACTCGATCGGCAAGGCCATCCCCAACGCCGAGATTCTGGTGGTACGGCCGGATGGCTCGCCGTGCGACCCCGACGAGGAGGGGGAGCTGGTGCACCGGGGCGCGCTCGTCGCCCTCGGCTACTGGAACGACCAGGAACGCACGGCGGCCCGGTTCCGCCCGGCCCCCGGTGGTGAGGCCGGTCTGTGCACCACCGAGCTCGCGGTGTGGTCGGGCGACCTCGTCCGGCGCGACGCCGAGGGCTTCCTGTACTTCGTCGGCCGGGGCGACGAGATGATCAAGACCTCCGGGTACCGGGTGAGCCCCACCGAGATCGAGGAGGTGGTGTACGACACGGGCCTGGTCCGGGACGCGGTCGCGATCGGCGTGGACGACTCCCGCCTCGGCCAGCAGATCGTGGTGGTGGTCAGCCCGTCCGATGTCGACGTCGAGGCCCTGGCCGCCGAGCTGCGGCGCCAGCTTCCGCTCTACATGGTGCCCCGGCAGATCCTGGTCCGACCGGAGATCCCGCGCTCGCCCAACGGTAAGTTCGACCGGAACCTGCTGCGACGGGAGCTGTCGTGACCATCCATCCCTCGGTCTCCGCGTTCGGCCGTGTCGACGGCCGGCTCGCCGTCGGTGGTGTTCCGGTGGACCGGCTCGCCGAGCGGGTCGGCGGCACGCCCTTCTTCGCCTACGACCGGGGGCTGCTGACCGGCCGGATCGAGCTGCTGCGGTCCACCTTGCCGCCGGGCCTGGATCTCAGCTACGCGGTCAAGGCCAATCCGATGCCCGCCGTCGTGCAGCACCTCAGCCGTCTGGTCGACTCCTTCGACGTGGCGTCGGCGCTGGAGATGCGTACCGCCCTGGACACCACCATGCGGACCGACCGGATCAGCTTCGCCGGGCCGGGCAAGACCCCGGCCGAACTGACCCAGGCCGTCGCCGCCGGCGTGACGATCGAGATGGAGTCGGAGACCGAGGCCGAACGCGTCGTGGCCATCGGCGCCTCGCTGGGGATCCGCCCGCGGGTCGCGGTGCGCGTCAACCCGGACTTCGAGATCAAGGGCTCGGGAATGCGCATGGGCGGCGGCCCGCAGCAGTTCGGCGTCGACGCCGAGCGCGTGCCCGCGCTGCTGAAGGATCTCGCCGGCGCCGACGTCGAGTTCCTCGGCTTCCATGTGTTCGCCGGCTCGCAGAACCTGCGCGCCGAGATCCTCACCGACGCTCAGCGCAAGACCGTCGAACTGGTCCTGCGGCTGGCCGAGTTCGCACCCGGGCCGGTGCGGTACGTCAATCTGGGCGGCGGCTTCGGCATCCCGTACTTCGAGAAGGACGTCCCACTCGATCTGCCGGCCATCGGTGCCAACCTGGCCGAGCTCCATCAGCGCGTCATCCTGCCGAACCTGCCGGAGGCGCGGGTCGTGATCGAGCTGGGCCGCTACATCGTCGGCGAGTGCGGCGTGTACGTCACGCGGGTGATCGACCGCAAGACCTCCCGTGGCCGTACCTATCTCGTCGTCGACGGCGGGCTGCACCACCAGCTCGCGGCGTCGGGCAACTTCGGCCAGGTCATCCGGCGCAACTACCCGGTGGCCATCGGTACCCGCATCGACGCCGCAGCGGACGAGACGGCTACCGTCGTCGGTTGCCTGTGCACGCCGCTGGATCTGCTCGGGGACAACATCTCCGTACCCCGGGCCGAGGTCGGCGACCTCGTCGTCGTGTTCCAGGCCGGGGCCTACGGACTCACCGCCAGCCCGACGGCGTTCCTGGGCCACCCGGCTCCCGTGGAAGTGCTCGTGTAGAAGGGATCTCATGGACCGGACCAGCACCACCCTCGACGACGTGAAGTCCGTCGTGGTCTCGACGCTCGGCATCGAGGACCGCGCCGACACCCTGACCCCGTCCACCCCGCTGCTCGGCGCCCTGCCCGAACTCGACTCGATGGCCGTCGTCGAACTCGTGACCGCGCTGGAGGCCCGGTTCGGCTTCGAGGTCAGCGACGACGAGATCACCGGCGACGTGTTCGAGACCCTCGGCAGCCTGGCCTCGTTCGTGGAGTCCAAGCAACCGCTGTGAGGGTGTGGGTTCCTCGCCCCTCGGCCCACCCCGGATACTGGCGGCATGCGACAGGTGCTCTGTCCTGTGCTGGTCGGCCGGGAGGAGGAGGTCCAGGTCCTGCTCGACGGGCTGGACCGGGCGGCCGCAGGTCACGGCGGCACCTTTGGCGTGGTGGGCGAGGCCGGGGTCGGCAAGTCCCGACTGGTGCGCGAGGTGTCGCGCCACGCGCGTTCGAGCGGATTCTCGGTGCTGACCGGTCGCGCCGTCTCCGGCCGCGTACCGGTGGCGTTCCGTCCACTGGCCGAGGCCGTGCACGGTGGGCTGCGGCAGCGAGGCGAGCTGGATCCGGCCGAGCTACGGCCGTTCGGGCCGGCGCTGGGTCGGCTGCTGCCGCAGTGGCTCCCGGCGGAACCGGCCGACAACGTCGAGTCGCCGGTGGTCCTGGGCGAGGGCCTGCTGCGACTGCTCCGCGTCCTGGAGGGGACGGCCGGGTGCCTGCTGGTCCTGGAGGACCTGCACTGGGCCGACCCGGAGTCGTTGGCGGTACTCGAGTACCTGGCCGACAACGTGGCCGGAGAGCGGATCGTGTGCCTCGGCACGCTGCGGTCGACTGAGGACAGTGCCGGCCGCGAGCTGATCGGGACCCTGGTCGACCGGCGGGCGGCTCGCGTGCTGGAGTTGGCACGGCTCGGCGATGCGGCCACCATCCGTATGGCCCGAGCCTGCCTGGGCACGGCCTCGCTACCCGCGCAGGTGGAAGCGTTACTCGGCACCAGCGCCGACGGCCTGCCGTTTCTGGTCGAGGAGCTGCTTGCCGGACTGGTTGGCGCCGGCGTGCTGGTGGAGCAGGACGGGTGCTGGTCGGTCACGGGCCCGCTCGGTGGACGGGTGCCGCCGACGTTCGCCGACGCGGTCGGGCGTCGTCTGGCGGCGCTGCCGGAACGGGCCCGTGATGTGCTCCACGCCGCCGCGGTGCTCGGCCGGCGTTTCGACTGGTCGCTGCTGCCGGCGGTGACCGGGTTGGCCGAAGCCGAGGTGGTCGCCGCGCTGAGGCAGGCCGTCAGCGCGCAACTGGTGACCGCGGAGGCCGACGGGTTTCGCTTCCGGCACACGCTGACCCGCGACGCGGTCCTCGGTGGCCTGGTGGCGCCGGAGCGGATGAGCCTGGCCGGACGGGCACTGGTCGCGGTCGAGCGGGCCCATCCCGACCTGTCCGACGCCCGCTGCGAGATGGCCGCCGAACTGGCCGAGTCGGCCGGGGACCGGCCCCGGGCCGCGAGGCTACTGCTGGAGCTGGGCCGCCGGGCGACGGCCGCGGGTGCCCTGGCCACCGCCGAGGCGACGCTGGCCCGGGCCAGAGGGCTGGTGCCCGATGATCCGGCGCTGACCGTACCCATCGACGATGCCCTGACCGACGTGCTGGCGCTGGCCGGCCACGTCGACCGCGCCTTCGACCTGGGCGACCGGTTGCTCGCCCGGCTCGACCTGGTCGCCCATCTGCCGGCCCGTGGGGCCGAGCTGCACCTGCGGCTGGCCCGGGCCGGCATCGCGGCCGGACGCTGGCCGGTGGCCGCCGACCACCTGACCCAGGCCCGGGACGCCTCGGCCGTCGACCGGGCCGGTGTCGTGGATGGATGGTCGGCCCGCCTGGACGCGCTCGACGCGCAGGTCGCCCTGGGGCAGGGGCGGCTGGACCACGCCGACCGGCAGGCGGCCTCCGCCCTGGCGCAGGCGGAGCGGGCCGGGTTGCCGGCCGTCGCCTGTGAGGCCCTGGAGGTGGCTGGTCGAGTGGCGCGCCAGCGCGATCTGAACGCCGCCGAGGCGGCGTTCGCCCGCGAGTTGGCGATGGCCGATGCCCACGGCTTGGAGTTGTGGCGCCTGCGCGCCCTGCACGAGCTCGGCACGGTCGATCAGCTGCGCACCGAGAGTGTGGACCGGCTGCGCCAGGCGCGCCGGTTGGCGGCCGGAGCCGGCGCCCTGGCCCTGGTCGCCACGCTCGATCTGCAGATCGCCGCCGGCTTGATCAAACAGTTCCGGTCGAGCGAGGGCCTCGCCGCCGCCCAGGCCAGCGCGCAGGTGTCGCGGCGCCTGCGGTTGGCCACCCTGCCGATGGCGCTGGTGCTCGAGGCGACCGCGCACGCTCAGCGTGGCGAGACCACGCAGATGCAGGCGGGCCTGGCCGAGGCGGTGGCGTTGGCCCCCCACGACCTGGATGTGAACGGCAGCGCCTGGGGGCACTGCCGGGCCACCGCGTCGCTGTTGGCCGAGGACCGCGGCCGAGCGCTGACGGAGATGGCGACCGGTGCCCGGTACCTGCGGCGGTCGCCGGCCACCGTCGCGCCGCCGTTCCTCGGCCTGCAGGTTCTGCTGCTGGCGGTCGACGGCCACGATGCCCAGGCCCGGGCCGAGGCGGAACGCGTCCGCGGCTCGGCCGCCATCCGCCACCGGCTCGTGGCCAGCCTGCTCGGCTACGCCGAGGCGGTGTTGGCCGGCCGGTCCGGTCGAGGCGACGAGGCCGGGGTGGTCGTCGCCGCCGCCGACGCCGAGATGGGTCCGCTGGTGGCCTGGTACCGGCACTACGCGCGCCGCCTGACGGCCGAGGCGGCGCTGGCCGACGGCTGGGGCGCTCCGGTGGACTGGTTGCGTGAGGCCGCCGCCTTCTTCGCCGCCCGCGGTGAACAGCCGATCGCGGCGGCCTGCCGCGCCCTGCTGCGCCGGGCCGGCGCACCGGTGCCGCGCACCGGCCGCGGCGACTCCGTCGTGCCGGCCGAACTCCGGGCGCTGGGCGTGACCAGCCGCGAGGCCGATGTGCTCGTGCTGGTCGCCGAAGGCCTGACCAACCAGGAACTCGCCGCCCGCCTGCACCTGTCGCCCCGCACGGTCGAGAAGCACGTGGCGAGCCTGCTGGCCAAGACCGGTTGTCGCCGGCGCGCCCAGTTAGCTGGGTACTCGGCGAAGCTATCTGGGTAGCTCCGCGGCCGCGCAACGGGTTGTCCTCCCGAAGCGGGCCGCACCGGTCGGGCGCGACGATCGGGCTCGACCGCAGCGTCCCGCCCGACTACCCCTCCGGAGCTTCACGTGTCCGTGTTTCCCGCCGCCGCGCACCATGTCGCCCTCACCGTCACCGATCTGGAGGGGAGCCGGACCTGGTACCGGCGCCTCCTCGGGACCGACCCGGTCATCGACGAGGACGTCGCCGGCCGGCCCGGCCATCACAAAGGCTTCCACCACACCGTATTCGTGCTGCCCGGCGGCTTCATCCTGGCGCTGCACGCCCACCCCGGCTCCGACCACGCCGACCGGTTCGACGAGCTGCGTCCCGGTCTGGACCACATCGCCTTCAGCTGCGCCGACCGCGGCGACCTGGAGCGGCTGCGGGGCCGCCTGGACGAACTCGGGATCCAGCACGGCGGCATCGCCGGCGACCACCTGGGCCACGCCCTGTCCTTCCGCGACCCCGACAACATCGCGCTGGAGTTCTGGGCCCCCCGAGCCTAGACCGGCCAACCGTCCAACGTAGAACAGCGCACCCGCGGGAGGACTCCGTGAGCCCGAGCATCGACGCCGTGCTGCGGGACGCCGTGGACGGCGGCGCGGTTCCCCACGTGGTTGGCGTGGCCGCCGACGACGAGGGCGTGATCTACGAGGGTGCCGCCGGACCCCGGGCGGTCGGCCGCCCCGAGCCGGTGACCGCGGAGAGCATCTTTCGGATCGCGTCCATGACGAAGATGGTCTGCACGGTCGCCGCGCTCCAGCAGCGTGATCGCGGCAATCTGGCCTTCGACGCCCCGGTGGACACCTACTGCCCCGACTTCGCCGACCTCCGGGTTCTGGACGGATTCGACGACGACGGCAGGCCGCGCCTGCGTGCCCCCGCCCATCGGGCAACCGTCCGGCAGCTCGTCACCCACACCACGGGCCTGGCCTACGGATTCTGGAACGCCAACCTCATGCGGTGGCAGGCGGCGACCGGGACGGGCAGTACCTTCGACGCCCCGATGGTGGCCGACCCCGGCACCACGTTCCACTACGGCGTCAGCACCGACTGGCTGGGCCGCGTGGTCGAGGCGGCCAGCGGGACGTCCCTGCGCGACTATCTGACCGAACACGTCTTCGCCCCACTGGGGATGACGTCGACGGCCTTTCTGCTCACGGACGAGCAGCGGGCCCGGTGCGTGCCCGTGCATGTCCAGGATGAGAACGGGACGTGGGTCGCCACCGACTTCGACTGGGACCAGCAGCCGGACCACTGGGCCGGCGGGCACGGCCTGTACTCCACGCCCGGGGACTACCTGCGGTTCCAACGGATGCTGCTCGCCGGGGGCCGCGTGAACGGCACGACGATCGTGGACCGCTCAACGGTTGCGGAGGCGTTCACCAACCAGATCGGTGACCTGTGGTTCCCGGCCGTGATCCGCACCGCCGATCCGGCGGCCAGCCACGACTTCCTCGCCGGTCCGGGGATGAAATGGGGCTGGGGGCTGCTCCTGAACACCCGCGGACAACCGGGCCGGCGCCACGCCGGAAGCGGTGCCTGGGCCGGCATGTTCAACACCTATTTCTGGATCGATCCCACCGCCGGGGTCACCGGTGCGGTCTACACCCAGTGCTCGCCGTTCGTCGCCCCGCAGGCACTGCGGGTGTACGGCGCCTTCGAGCGAGCGCTCTACGCCGCGCGCCGGTAGGCCGCGACGGCGGTCAGGCTCTACGAATGAAGGAGGACCAACATGGGATCCGCGGATGTGCAGGGCCGGCTCTGGGGGGCGGCCGTACCCGACTGGGCCGAGGTGTGTGAGCCGCTGACCCGGGCGCTGTACGAGGCGACGTTCGCGGCGTTGGCGCCGCTGACCGGACTGCGGCTACTGGACGTCGGTTGCGCCACCGGGCTGGCATTGCGGCTGGCCAACGATCGCGGCGCCCGCGTCACCGGCCTCGACGCGTCGGAGGCGATGATCGCGGTCGCGCGCGACCGGCTTCCGGACGCGCGGCTACGGGTCGGCGACGTGGAGGACCTGCCGTTCTCCGACGGCGGGTTCGACGTGGTCACGGCATTCAACTCGCTGCAGTACGCGGCCGAGCCGGCGGCCGCGGTCGCCGAAATCGCCCGGGTGGCGCGGCCCGGTGGTCGCGTGGCGATCGGCGTCTGGGCCGATCCCGTCCGCTGTGAGACCGAGGTCCTCTTTCAACGGATCCGGGCGCTCGCGCCACCGCCGCCGGGTGTCCACGCGCCGCTGGCGATCTCCACGCCGGGTGTGGTGGAGGAATTGCTCGCCGACGCCGGGCTGTCGCCGACGACGTCGGGCGAGGTGCCGTGCCCGTTCGTCTATCCGGACCTGGAGACCGGCTGGCGTGGGCAGTCATCGATCGGCCCGATCCAGCGGGCGATCGAAATCGTCGGCGAAGCGGCCGTGCGCGACACCTTTGTGGAGGTACTCGACCGGTACCGCCAACCCGACGGCTCCTACCGTCAGGACAACGTGTTCCGCTACGTCATCGCCGGCAAGCCGGGATAGGCGTCCAGGGCCCGGTTCACGCTGGGCGCGTGGATGGGCGCTCAGTCGTGTTGGTCCGGCCGGGGGATCGGCTTGCCCGTGTCGGCGAAGACGTTGCCCGAGTTCTTGGACAACGTGGTCTTCGTGCTGATGAGGATCGCGCAGTTGGCGAACGCCCGGTTGCGGCCGAACCGGTTGTTGACCACCTCGATGCCGGACATCGCCGGGCCGCCCTTGTGGGAGAAGTTCAAGGTACAGCCGCCTCCGTCGAGCCAGTTGTCGATGATGTGCAGACCCTTGGCCACCTCGCCACCGTCCTGGGTCACCTGGTACGCGGCGTTGTCCTGCGACGTCAGGGCGACGTTGTTGTGAACGATCCAGATGTTCTGGTTGCCCTCGTACGTCTGCACGGCGTCGTTGTGGGTACTCCCGCCGCCCTGGTTGGGGTCGCTGGCGAACCGGCTCAGGTTGTGGATGTACGAGTCCCGCAACGTGACGCCGTCGAAAGCCTTGACGCCGTCGACCACGCGCTGGATGTCCAGCCGCAGCAGGGTCGAGCCCTCGGCCCAGATGCCGTCCAGGCAGGCGTTGGGCTGCGAGGGGTTCACCTCGGTGTCCTGGATCGTGGCGCGGAAGCCGCGCTCGACGAAGATGACTGCCGCGTTACAGCGCGGCGCGCCGCCACGGACGATCGAGTTCTTGAGGGTCACACCGTTCGCGCGGATCCTTACGTACCCGTGGATGTCCAGTCCGCTGATCACCTGGTTGGCCTTCGTGAAGACCTGGTCACCGTTGACGACCCTCAGCTTGACGGCGGCCGGCACGCCCGTGTTGTTCGGGCCCGGCTTGCCACCGCGCGGCGCCGCCGACGTGGAGCGACGGGTCGGCGAGGTGGACGCCAGCGGTGATGCGCTGACCGGAGGACGGGCCGTGGGGGTCGCCGAGCCGGCAGGTCCGGCAGACGTGCCGGGCGGGACGTCTGCCGCCGTTGCGCCGGTGAGTCGTTGACCGATGGTGCTGAATGCGATGGCGAGGGCGGTGAGGGCGATCGCCACCAGGACCGAACCGGCGATCAGCGCGCCGCGGCTCCACGACATCGTTCCTTCCTAGCGGTGACGGGACACCGTGTCCACCCATCGGCGCACTTGGATCACTCCGTCGACTCCGTGCCCATCGTGGTCGACCGCACGCCACCCATGGGTGACCATCAGCCGAGGATGAACCGACCCGTCTCCTCGAACCGGGCCAGATCGGCCATGGTGAGCGGCACGCTTCCCGACAGCGGTGAGGGCAGCGCGTCGAGGTTGAAGAACCCCGCGTCGAGCGTCTCGTCGGTGACGCGGACGAGATCGCCCTCCCACGCCTCGGCCCGGAAGGCCATGACGTGCAACTGGTATGTGTGGCCGAAGGGGTTGGTGATCGTGTGGTGCGCGCCGGTGTACATGGCGAACGGGGTCAGCGCCGTGACCCGCAGGCCGGTCTCCTCCCATACCTCGCGGATCGCGCACTCGGCGATGGAATCGCCCAGCTCCAGCGCTCCGGCCGGAAAGGCCCAGTGCCCGTTGTCCGTACGCTGGATCAGCAGCAGCCGGCCCGCGTCGTCCCGCACGACGCAGCGCGCACCGACCAGCAGCAGGATCTGATCGCCGGCGATCGCCCGCAGTTGACCGAGGTAGGAGTCTGCCCAGGCCACCTAGCGGGAGGTGACCTTCTCCGACGCGTCGGCCGGCTCGCTGGAATCAGAGGAGGAGGGCGGCGGCGACTGAGAAGGGATCTTCGGCTCCTCCGATGGCGGAGGGGCCGACGAGGAAAGGCCGGCCGAGGGGGCTGGCGACCGGTTCTCGACCTTGATCTCGGCCAGCAGCGCCTCGGCCGTGGCCACGAGCGACTCGGCCTCCTCGTCGGCGGCCTTGAGCTTCGCCTCGGACTCGACGCGCGCCGCCTCGACCATGCGGGCCGCCTGCTCGCGGGCGCCGGCCAGCATCCGGTCGGCCTCGGAGCGCGCCTGGGACGCGACGCCCTCGGCGTCGGAACGGGCGCCGGACTCCAGCGACTCGGCCTCGGAGCGTGCCTGGGACACCAACGAATCGGCCGACGAGCGTGCCTGCGCCAGCAGCGTTTCGGCGTCGGAGCGGGCCGCGGTCAGGAGTGACTCGGCCTCGTCCTTCGCGGCGGAGAGCGAGGCGTCGGAGTCGGCCCGACCCGACGCGCTGACGCCCTCGGCCTCGGCGCGGGCCGCCGCGACAAGTCGCTCGGCCTCGGCCCTGGCCGTCGCCAGGACGCCCTCGGCCTCGTCGCGAGCGGTGGCCAGCAGCGAGTCCGCGTCGCCCTTGGCACCGGAGAGGAGCGACTCGGCCTCATTGTGGGCCGAGGCGAGCACCGACTCGGCCTCGGCCGATGCCGACGCCGCCTCGACCGACGACGCCGCGGCGCTGACGTCGGCCGCCTCGAGATGCAACCGCTCGGCCTCGGCCCGCAGGGACTCGGTCTCGGCCCGTACCCGCGCCACCTCGGACTCGCCGTCCACCCGCGCGGCGGCCAGGATCGACTCGGCCTCCGACCGCGCGCGGGCGAGAAGCGACTCCACCTCGGACTTGGCGATGCTGACCGCGCGCTCGGCGTCGCTGCGCAGCCGGTCGGCCTCGGTACGCGCGGCGGTCAGCTCGTCCACGGCCTGGGCCCGCAGCCCGAGCACGTACTGGTCGGCCTCCTCCCGCCGGGCCCGCACCTCGGCCGCGACGGCATTCTCGGCCTCGCGCAGCTCCTGCTCGGTCGCGGCCCGGCGCCGGGACAGGTCCTCTTCCACGGTGACCCGGCGGCGGGTCAACTCGTCCTGCGCCTGGGCGATCGCGTCGGCGTACTGGGCCTCGAGGGCGGCGCGGCGATCGGCCAGCTCCTTCTCGACGTGGGCGCGCAGCGACGACGCGTGCATCTCGGTCTCGACGCGGACCTTCTCCGCGTGGGCCTCGGTCTCGGCGCGGACCCGTTCCGCGTACGCCTTGGTGGCCTCGCCGACCCGGGCCGACTCCTGCTGGGCGGCGGCGTAGAGCGCGTCCACGTCGGCGCGGATGCGCTCCGCGTAGGCCTTGGCCGCCTCGACCTCGGCGGCCACCTCCTCGCGGCGTTTGGCGGCGGCCCGCTCCTCCTCGGCCCGGCGGGCGGCCAACGCGATCTCGAAGTCGCGGGCGGCGTCGCGCGCCTCGGCGTCGATCTCGGCCCGCGCCCGGGCCAGCGCCTCCTCGCGCTCGGACAGGTCACTCTCGGCCCGCTGCCGGATCTCCACGGCCTGGTCCTCGGCCAGGGCCAGGATCTGTTCCACCTTGGGCCCGAGGTGCCGGTAGCTCAGGTTCTCACCAGTCGGGACGTAGCGGCGCGCCCCGGCCAGCTCCTGCTGCAGGTGCTGCGCGTGCTGGTTGAGCAGGGCCACCTGGCCGTAGATCTCATCACGCTCGGCGGCCAGCGCCGCCAGCTCCGCCTCGACCTGCTGGACGTACCGATCAACCTGCCGCTTCTCGTATCCGCGAAACGCCAGCTCGAAGGTGGGCTCGGAGGGCGTACCGAAGGGGAAGGCGTCGGGGGCGGAAGACATGGCTCCATCCTCACACGCCGCGTCCCGTCACGCAGGCCCCTCGGCGTACGTGACGGGACGCGATGTGTCCTTTGTGGTCCTCGCCGGCCACGAGGGCCGATGTCAACGGTTGGGGTTGGTGACGCGGGTATCGCCGTCGGTCTTCGCGTTCGGCACGCCGGGCACGATGCCGGCCAGGCCGGAGAGCATCTGGCCGAGCTGTGAGGTGACCGCGTCCTTCTGGCGGGTGAGGTCCTCGACCTCGCGCCGGGCGGCGCTCGTGGTCATCTCGGCCTCGGCGCGCGCCTCGCTGAGCACGCGGTGCGCCTCGGCACGGGCGTCGTTGACGGTCTTGTCGGCCAGCGCCTTGGACTTCTCGATGGTGTCGGTGGCGTGCCGCTCGGACTCGATGCGGCGCGCCTCGGCCCGCTGCTCGATCTCGCGGGCCCGCTCCTCGGCCGACCGGGCGCGCTGCTCGGCCTCGCCCACGAGCTTGTTGGTGCCGGCGACGGCGGCCGCGTGCCGCTGCCCCTCCTCGCGCTCCGCCTTCTCGCGCCGTTCGGCCAGCTCGAGGGTGAGGGCCTGGAGTTCCTTGTCCCGGCGGTCCTTCGCCTCGGCGTGCAGCTTGGCCGCCTCGGCGCGCTTCTCCTCGGCCTCGCGGGCGGCCTTGGCCCGCAGCTGGGTGATCTCGCGCTCGGCCGTGGCCCGCAGCGTGGCGACCTCGCGCTCCACGGTGGCCTTCAGCTCGGCCACCTCGTGCGCGGTGCCCGCGCGCAGCGCCTTGGTCTCGCGGTCGGCGTCGCTGCGCAGGGTGTCGGCCTCGCGGCGGGCCTGCACCCGTACCTCGGCGGCCTCGCGCTCGGCCACGGTGCGCAGGTTGCTCGCGTCGCGCTCGGCCGAGGCCTTCATCGCGGCCGCCTCGGCCCGCGCCTTGTCGGTGATCTCGCGAGCCTCAAGGCGGGAGGCGGAGATGATCCCCTCCGAGTCACGCTTGGACTCGCCCCGGTGTTCGTTGGCCTGTTCCTCGGCCAGGCGCAGGATCTGCTCGACCCGGGTGCCGAGCCCCGAGAGCGTCGGCCGGCTGCTCTCCTCTATCTGCTTGGCCTGGTCGGTCAGTTTCTGCTGGGCGGACGTGAGGGCCTGCTCGGCCTGGCGGGACCGGCGTTGCAGGTCGTTCATGCGCTGCTCTGCCTCTGCTCGCGCAGTCTCCGACTGCGCCAGAGCGGCATTGAGGCGCCCTACGAAGTCGTCAACCTGGGCACGGTCGTAGCCGCGGAGCACGACCGTGAAGTCAGGCTGGGAGTTGGCGTTCTCGAAGAACGTCAGGGAGGACTGCGGCTGCTGGGGCATGTCGCACATACTTTCAGACGGACCCGGTCCCTTCGCAAGGGCGGGCGGTCACTAATCGCACCTTGGGGGCATGGTCAACTATTTGGTAACGGATCGGGAAGACTCAATCGGGTGAAATGTACGCTTCCCGGGGAACTCACCTACCGCGGAAGCGGGCGATGGCGTCCGCATGACGTTCGCGTAGGTCGGAATCGCGCACGCCGAGACCTTCGCGCGGCGCCAGGCAGAGCACGCCGACCTTACCCTGATGCGCGTTGCGGTGCACCTCGTACGTCGCGAGACCGGTCTGTGGCAAGGGATACGTCTTCGACAGCGTGGGATGGATGCGCGCGCGGGCGATGAGACGATTGGCCTCCCACGCCTCCCGATAGTTCGCAAAATGCGAGCCGATGATCCGCTTGACGTTCATCCAGAGGTACCGGTTGTCGTAGGAGTGCTCAAACCCACTCGTGGACGCACAGGTGACCACCGTGCCGCCCCGCTTGGCCACGAACACGGAGGCGCCGAACGTCTCGCGGCCGGGATGCTCGAGGACGATGTCCGGGTCGTCGCCTCCGGTCAGCTCCCGGATCCGCTCGCCGAACCGCTTCCACTCGGTCGGGTCCTGCGTCCGCTCGTCCTTCCAGAACCGGAAACCCTCGGCCGCCCGGTCGATGACGAGGTCGGCACCCAGGCTCCGGCACAGGTCCGCCTTCTCCGGCGAGGAGACCACGCAGACCGGCACGGCGCCGCCGCCGAGGGCGAGCTGGGTGGCGTACGACCCGAGGCCGCCGGAGGCGCCCCAGATGAGTACGGTGTCGCCCTGCTTCATCGCGGCGCCGTGGTGGGAGACGAGCTGGCGGTACGCGGTCGAGTTGACCAGGCCCGGACAGGCCGCCTCCTCCCAGGTGAGGTGGTCCGGCTTCGGCATGAGCTGGTTCGCCTTGACCAGGGCCAGCTCGGCCAGCCCGCCGAAGTTGGTCTCGAACCCCCAGATGCGCTGCTGCGGGTCGAGCAGCGTGTCGTCGTGCCCGGCCGCCTCCTCCAGCTCGACCGAGAGGCAGTGCGCGACGACCTCGTCTCCCGGCCGCCAGCGGGTCACGCCGGCGCCGACGCGCAGGACCACGCCGGCCGCGTCGGAGCCGACCACGTGGTACGGCAGGTCGTGCCGGCGCGCCAGGTCGGAGATGCGCCCGTACCGGCGCAGGAACGCGAACGTGGGCAGCGGCTCGAAGATGGAGGTCCACACCGTGTTGTAGTTGATGGCGCTGGCCATCACGGCCACCAGGGCCTCACCGGGCCCCACCTCGGGGGTGGGCACCTCCTGCAGGTGCAGGGACTTGCGCGGGTCCTTGTCGGGGCTGGGCATCCCGTCGAACATCGTGGCCTCGTCGGCCCGCACCACGATGCCCCGGTAGGTCCGCGGCACCGGCAGCGCGCCGATCCCGCCCAGGTCGCCCGACATGATCGCGTCGAGGATCCGTTCCATCCGCACCCCCTCCCGCGAGCGACCCAGCCACCGCGCCGTCGAGTACCCGACATGTTACTCGCAAGTAGCTTGCATGTCAGACGAAGGTCGGGCCATTAGGCTGCCCAGAGCGTCATGCAGGGGGACGCCGACGCGAGTTCCCTCACACCCCCGAGGTGTCAGCATGAACCTGCAGGCGATCCGCAGCCGTTTCGTGGACGCGCCCGGCTCCTGGGGCGGGCGGCGTCGGGCCCGCCGCTTGAGCTGGCTGGTCGAGACCTTCCCCGATCTGGCCGCGATGTCGGTCGTCGACCTCGGCGGCTCGGTCGAGTCGTGGCGGTGCGCGCCGGTGCGCCCCCGGCACGTGCACATCGTCAACCTCGAGGAGCAGCCGGGCGAGGTGCCCGACTGGGCCGAGGTCGACCGCGGCGACGCGTGCGCCCTGCCGGACCGCATCCGGTCGCGCCGGTACGATCTGGCGTTCTCCAACTCGGTCATCGAGCACGTCGGCGGCCACGAGCGGCGGCTGCGCTTCGCCGAGTCCGTGCGGGGCCTGGCCGACGCGTACTGGGTGCAGACCCCGTACCGGTATTTCCCGATCGAGCCGCACTGGGTCGCGCCCGGGATGCAGTTCACGCCGATCGCGGTCCGCCGCCGGCTGGCCCACCGGTGGCCGCTGCAGCACACCAGGGCCCGCGACGCGGCCGAGGCCCTGGAGGGCGTGCTCTGGGTCGAGCTGCTCGACCGCACGCAGATGCGCTACTACTTCCCGGACGCGGTGCTGCGCAGTGAGCGGATCATGGGCATGACCAAGTCGCTCATCGCGGTCCGCGCTCCGGGTCGTCCCGGTGCTGTACCAATTCCACGAGTACGCCGCCGGCATCCTTTGGATGAACAAAGTTGACCAGCGATCCGGCCGTACCCGGTCGGGCCGTCTCGTAGAGCACGCGCAGTCCCCGTTCCCGCAGTCGCGCCGCAGCCGCCTCGACGTCGTCCACCTGGTACGCCACCTGCTGCACGCCGGGCCCGGACCGGTCGAGGAACTTCGCGATCGGCGAGTCCGGACCGGTCGGCGCCAGCAACTGGATGGTGCCGCCCCGGGGGCCGACCTCGAGCATGGCCTCGCGGACCGCCTGCTCGGAGTTGGTCTCCACGTGCGTACAGCGCATGCCGAACACCGAGGTGTAGAACTCGATCGCCTCGTCGAGGTCGGGCACGGCCACGCCCACATGGTCCAGTCGGGTGAACAGGCTCATGGCGATAGTCTGGCCTAACCGGCGTTAAGTTTCGCATGGGAGGCGGATGGCCATGGCGGGTTCGGTGATCGTGAGCGGGGCGCGGACCCCCATGGGACGCCTGCTCGGCAACCTGAAGGAACTGCCGGCGACCAGGCTGGGCGCGCTCGCGATCCGCGGTGCGCTGGAGCGCTCGGGCGTCGGGCCCGACCAGGTCGAGTATGTCGCCATGGGTCACGTGCTGCAGGCGGGTACGGGCCAGATGCCGGCCCGGCAGGCGGCGGTGGCCGCGGGGATCCCGCTGACCACGCCGGCCGTGAGCGTCAACAAGGTGTGCCTGTCCGGGCTGAACGCGATCGCGCTGGCCGACCAGCTCATCCGGCTCGGCGAGTTCGACATCGTCGTCGCCGGCGGCATGGAGTCCATGACCCACGCGCCGCACCTGCTCACCGGGTCGCGGCAGGGCTTCAAGTACGGCGACGTGACCATGCTCGACCACATGGCCTTCGACGGCCTGACCGACGCGTACGACAACGTCTCGATGGGCGCCTCCACCGACCGGTACACGGCCAAGCTCGGTATCGGTCGCGAGGAGCAGGACGCGTACGGCGCCCGCAGCCATCAGCTCGCGGCGGCGGCCCAGAAGAACGGCGCGTTCGCCGACGAGATCGTGCCGGTGGAGATACCGCAGCGTCGCGGTGAGCCGGTGGTGGTCGCGGAGGACGAGGGGGTGCGGGCCGACACCACGGCCGAGGTCCTGGCCAAGCTGCGCCCGGCCTTCGGGCCCGAGGGCACGATCACGGCCGGCACCTCGTCGCCGCTGTCCGACGGCGCGGCCGCGGTCGTGGTGATGAGCCAGGCGCGGGCCGAGCGGCTGGGGCTGTCGTGGATCGCCGAGATCGGCGCGTACGGCAGCGTGGCCGGCCCGGACAACTCGTTGCACGCCCAGCCGGCCCGGGCCATCGCGCGCGCCGCGGCCAAGGACGGACTGGACGCCGCCGCCCTGGACCTGATCGAGATCAACGAGGCGTTCGCCGCGGTGGCCCTGCAGTCCACGCGGGACCTCGAGGTCAGCCCCGACATTGTCAACGTCAACGGCGGCGCGATCGCGCTGGGTCACCCGATCGGGATGTCCGGAGCCCGGCTGGTGCTCACCCTCGCCCTCGAACTGCGCCGCCGGGGCGGCGGGGTCGGCGCGGCCGGCCTGTGCGGGGGTGGCGGCCAGGGCGACGCCCTGATCCTCCGAGTCCCCGCGCCGTGACCTCTTCCTTGGCGGAGCTGGTCGAGGCCGCCGGCGAGGGCCAGCCCCGGGCGGTGGCCCGCCTGATCTCCCTGGTGGAGGACGGCGATTCGCGCCTGCCCGAGTTGGCCGCGCTGTTGGCTCCACGCACCGCCTTGGCTGGCTCGGCGTCGTCTGGCGCCGCGCAGCGACCCAGCCAAGGCGCGGGAAGGGCTCAGATCATCGGCCTGACCGGCGCGCCCGGCGTGGGCAAGTCGACCACGACCAACGGTCTCGTCCGCGCCTACCGGGCCGCCGGGCACCGGGTCGCGGTGCTGGCGGTCGACCCGTCCAGCCCGTTCAGCGGCGGCGCCATCCTGGGTGATCGGGTACGCATGCAGGACCACGCCACCGACCCGGGCGTCTACATCCGGTCGATGTCCACCCGCGGTCAGCTCGGCGGGCTGGCCGCCGCCACGCCCCAGGCCGTGCGGGTGCTCGAGGCGGCCGGATGCGACATCGTGATCGTGGAGACCGTCGGCGTCGGGCAGGCCGAGGTCGAGGTGGCCGGGCTGGCCGACACGACGCTCGTGCTGCTGGCCCCGGGCATGGGCGACGCCATCCAGGCGGCCAAGGCCGGCATCCTCGAGATCGCCGACGTCTTCGTCGTCAACAAGGCCGACCGGGACGGCGCCGACGCCACGTACCACGACATCCAGGGCATGATCGCGCTGGGTCAACGCGGCCCGGGAGAGTGGCGGCCGGGTGTCGTGCGGGCGGTCGCCTCGCGTGGCGACGGTATCGACGACATCGTCGCCGTGGTGGCCAAGCACTGGGCGTGGCTGTCCGAGCACGGTGAGTTGCAGGCGCGCCGCGAGCGGCGGGCCGCGGCCGAGGTCCAGGCGATCGTGGTGGCCGCCCTGCGCCGCCGCGTCGGGTCGGTCGACGGCGGCGCCTCGCTGGCATCCCTGGCCGCCGAGGTGGCGGCCGGCTCCCTCGACCCCTACGCCGCCGCCGACCGTCTGCTGGCCACGCTCGGCTGACGTTGTGTGCATGCAGGGGCACCCTACGGGCGTTTTTCCGCTATAAGGGTGCCCCTGCAGGTACCAGGCCCCTTTCCGCGAAGCGAGCGTGACGCCTTAGGGTGGCCTTTGCCTGAGGGGAGGAGTGACCGTGACCAGCTGGGGCGTCGCGCTGCGCGGCATCCGGTACCGGCCCGGCCGGTCACTGATCCTGCTCCTGCTCGCGGCCGTCGCGACCGCGGCCACGGTGATCGCGCCCGCGTACAGCCGGGCGGCCCAGCAGTCCGTGCTCAGCGACCGGCTGCGCGGTGCGCCGGTGAGCGCCACCACGCTGCTCGTGCGCTCGGACCCGGCCGACGCGGGGGCACCGGTGGTCGAGAGCACCGGTGAGGCCAAGCTCGAGCTGCGGACCCTGCTGAGCCGTCGACCCGCGCTGAGCGGGCACCTGGAGCTGCCGGTCGGGGGCGCCGACGTGACGACGGTCGCCACCCCCGAGGGCGCGGACCCGGTGCTGGCCCGCCTGGCGTACCGGGACGACGTGTGCGGGCACGTGAAGGCGATCGAAGGTGAGTGCGCTCACGACAGCGGCACTGTCATGCTCAGCGTCCGCTCGGCCCGCGAGCACGGCGTCGCCGTGGGCCAGCACGTCGGCTTCCGGAGCGTACGCCGGGACCGCGACGAGCCCCGGGACTACACGGTCGTCGGCCTGTACGAGCCGTCCGACGCCTCCGATCCGTACTGGGGGGTGGGCAGCTACTTCGCGGCCGCGCCGGCCCAGGGCGACTCACTGGCCACAGTGGACGCGGCCTTCGTCGGCGACGAGGAGGACGTGACGCTGCCCGGCGCCCCGCCGGCGGTGCACCTGAGCTACCCCGTCGGGGTCGCCGGCCTGCGCCTGGACGACGTGGAGCGGCTGCGCACCGACCTGGCCGGCCTCACCACCGACGTCAACGCCGCCGAGCTGCGACTGGTCACGTCGCTGCCGTCGATCCTGTCCGATGTGGACGCCGAGGCCTCCGCGCTGGGCCGCACGATCCCCATCGTCGCCGTGCCGCTGGTGCTGGTGTCGTGGTTCATCCTCGTCCTGCTGGTGGCGGCGCTGACCGACGAGCGGTCGCCCGAGGTGGCCCTGGCCAAGCTCCGGGGGTACTCACCCGGCCGGTCGGCCCGGTTCGGCCGGGCCGAGGCGCTGATCCTCGTGCTGGCCGCCGCGCCCGTGGGCCTCGTCGCCGGTCTCGTCGCCGTCGACATCGCCGCCGGTGTCCTGCTGAGCCCGGGGGTGGACGTCGAGGTGCGCTGGCCGGTGGCCATCGCCGCCGGCCTGGCGGTCGCCGCCGGCCTGCTCGCGGTGCGGCTCGGCGGTGGCCGGATCCTGGGACGCCCGGTGCTCGCACTGCTGCGCCGGGTGCCGGAGCGGTCGCGATGGCGGGCCGGCGCGATGGAGGCCGGCGTGCTCGCCCTCGCCGCCGCCTCCCTGGTGGCGGCCGTGAGTGACCAGACGGCGCCGCTGGCCATGCTCGCCCCGGCGCTGCTGGCCGTGGTGGCCGGCATCGTCACCGCGCGCCTGCTCGGTTGGTGGTCGCGGGTACGGGTGCGCCGCCACGCGCGCCGGGGCCGGGTGCCCGCGTTGCTGGCCCACGCCCAGCTGTCCCGCCGCCCGCTCGGACAGCGCATCATGCTCGTGGTCACCGTCGCGGTGGCCATGCTCTCCTTCGCCGCGACGGCGTGGGACGTCGCCGCCCAGGCGCGCCGGGACGTGGCGACCGACACGATCGGGGCCGACCGCGTCATCCAGGTCGGCGCGGCCCACCCCGACGCGCTCGTGGCCGCGGTCGAGGCGACCGCCGCCGACGCGGCGATGCCGGTCGTGCGGGCGACCGAGCCGTACGCGGGCGGGACGGTGGAGCTGGTCGGGGTGCGCAGCGACCGGCTCGCCGAGGTTGCCGTGTGGCGGGGCCGCGACCGCGAACAGCTGGCCGACCTGGCCGCGCGGTTGCGTCCGGCCGGGGCATCGCCGCTGACCCTCGACTCGTTCGTCGAGGTGACCGCCAGCGCCGGCCGCCTGGCCGGGCAGCCCCATCTGGCCGCCGTCGTGGTGCCCGCGGGCGATCCGGCCCGCACCGTCGACCTCGGCGCCCTGGCCGGCGGCTCGCGCCGGTACCGCGCCCCGCTGCCCACGTGTTCGGCCGGATGCCGCCTGCAGGGGCTGGCGGTGACCCGAGGTGGTGCGGTGTCGGGCAGCCTCGCGGCCGTCCTGTCGGTCGAACGGATCGCCACCGGCTCCGGCCCGCTGTCGGCCGGGTTCGAGGCCGACGGTCGCTGGCGGGCCCGCGACTCCGGTGCCCAGGTCCAGCTGCGGGCCGGGACCGCGCTGGGCATCGACGTCAACGCCGGTGGCGCCGGCGACGTGGTGGTCGAGTACGTCGATACCCCGGCCACCCTGCCGGCGGCGCTGGCCGGTCCGACGCCGGCCGATGACGGGACAGCCGAGGAGTTCACCTTCCCCGGCCTCGGCGAGACGCCGGAGCGCTTCGCCGTGGTCCGGCGGGAGACCGCGCTGCCCCGGGTTGGTACCCGGGCCGTGCTGTTCGACCTGGACTATGCGGTGCGGGCGGCCCAGCGCACGTCCACCCTGTCGGACAACACCCGGTTGCGGTACGAGGTATGGGCCACGGCACAGGCCCCGGCCGACCTGGCCAGCCAGCTGGCGGCCCGCGGTGTCGAGATCCTCGGCGAGGAGTCCATTGTGGCCGAACAGGACCGGCTGGCCCGGGCCGCGCCGGCGCTGGGGCTGGCCCTGTACCTGATCGCCGGGGTCGCCGCGCTCGCCCTGGCCATCGGCGCGGTGCTGCTCACCGCGTACATCGGAGGTCAGGGCCGGCGCTACGAGATGGCCGCGCTGCGGGTCTCGGGCGTGCGGTCCTGGTCGCTGCGGCGCGGGCTGCTGCGCGAGTACGCGCACCTGCTGGGCCTGCCCGTGCTCGTCGGGCTGGCCGCCGGAATGGCCGGCGCGGCGCTGATGCTGCCGGGCATCCCGCTGGTCACCGTCGGGACCAGCGTCGGCGAGGTCACCTACGAGCCGGGCCTGGGTGCGCTGCCGGTGGCGGTGGCCGCGACCCTGGTCGGACTCGTGATCGCCGTCCTCGCGGTCCAACGGCTGGTGACTCGGGCCACGCCCGACCGGCTGCGGGAGGGGGAGGCGGCATGACGCTGCGCGACACCCTGCTCGCGCCCGGTACCGCCCACCCGGCCCCGGCGGAGGGCATCGGGGTCAGCTGCCGCGGCCTGGTCTACATCTACCGCCTCGAGGGGTACGACGTGGTCGCGCTGGCCGGCGTCGACCTGGACATCGCCCCGGGCGAGTCGGTGGCGCTGGTCGGGCCGTCCGGGTCGGGCAAGTCGACGCTGATGGCGGTCTTCGGCGGGCTGCTGACGCCCTCGGCCGGCCGCCTCATGGTCGGCGGGCGCGACATCACGCGGGCCACGCCGGCCGAACTGGCCCACATGCGGGCCACCGCGGTCGGCGTCGTGCTGCAGGGCCCGGGTCGCAACACGCTGCCGTACCTGACGGCCGAGCAGAACGTGCGCTTCGCCCAGCGCGGTAGCGGCCGGAGTGGTCCGGCGCCCCGGGACGTGCTCGCCCTCGTCGGACTGACCGGGCGCGGGCATATGCGCTCGCGGCCGGCCCGCCTGACCCCGGGCGAGCGGCAACGGCTCGCCCTCGCGGTCGCCCTGGCCAACGGCCCCGGTCTGCTGCTGGCCGACGAGCCGACGAGCCAGCTCGACGCCCGGGCCCGGGACGAGGTCGTGGTGGCGCTGGAGTCGGTCCGCCGGGCCGGGACGACCGTGGTGATCGTGACCCACGACCCGTCCGTCGGCGCCCAGATGGGTCGCACCGTCACCATCCGCGACGGCCGGGTCGGCGCGGAGGGCCGCAGCGGCGAGGACTTCGCGGTGGTGGGTCGCGACGGTTCGATCCACCTGCCACCCGAGGCGCTGCGGGTGTTCGTCCCGGGTACGTTCGTACGCGTGATCATGGAATCGGATGGGACGGCGCGCCTGGTGGCGGCCATTCCCGACCTGTGGGGAGAGGAGTACCGGTGAGCATCCTCGCGAGCCGACGTCCGAGCGAGGGACGAGCGAGGCGGAGGTGAGCACATGAGCATCTCGCTGGATCGGGTGACGGTCGCCTACGACCGGACCGTGGTGCTGCGCGAGATCACCGTGCACACGGTGCCCGGCAAGATCCTCGCGGTCACCGGCCCCTCGGGTGCCGGCAAGACGACCCTGCTGTGGGCGATGGCCGGCCTGGTCAGGCCGGCCGGCGGGACGGTCAACATGGACGGCACGCCGCTACGCAACCGCGACCACGCCGTTTCCGAGAAGATCGTGCTCGTGCCGCAGGACAACGGCCTGGCTCCGATCCTCACCGCGGCAGAAAACGTGCAGGTCGCCCTCGTCGCCAACGGTGTCAAGCCGCCCGAGGCCCGCCGCCGCACCGCCGAGTCGCTGGAGTGGCTGGGCCTGTCGGAGCAGTCCGACCAGCTGGTGGAGGAGCTGTCCGGCGGCCAGCAGCAACGCACCGCCGTCGCCCGCGGGCTCGCCCTGCGCGGCACCGTGCTGCTGGCCGACGAGGTCACCAGCGAGCTGGACGCGCAGAACCGCCAGCGGGTCATCGACCTGCTGCGGGCCGAGGCCGACCGCGGCGCGGCGGTGGTGTTCGCCACCCACGACCCGGAGGCGGCGGCCGCCTGCGACGGCGAGCTGCACCTGCTCGACGGATTCGGGGAGTTTGTCCGCTGACCCCTTGATGCGGGGACCCCCGGCAAACCGCAGCGGTTTGCCGGGGGTCCCTGCATACAACGCAACCACCGCATACTGAGCGATCGTTCAGGTCGACGGCATACCATCGTCATCATGGACGCGGACGAGATCGAGGCCGGGCGGCGGCGCTGGCGCGACCGGTACGAGGCGGCGAGCAAGCGCGACGCGGACTTCACCACGCTGTCGGGCACGGAGGTCGAGCCGGTCTACGGTCCGCCGCCGGGGTCCGACGTGCCGGGATTCGAGCGGATCGGCTGGCCGGGCGAGTACCCGTACACCCGCGGCCTGTACCCGACCGGGTACCGCGGCCGCCCGTGGACCATCCGCCAGTTCGCCGGCTTCGGCAGCGCCATCCAGACCAACCAGCGGTACCGCATGATCTTGGGCGCCGGCGGCGGCGGCCTGTCCGTGGCGTTCGACATGCCGACGCTGATGGGTCACGACTCCGACGACCCGCGGGCGCTGGGGGAGGTGGGTCACTGCGGCGTGGCGATCGACTCGGCGGCCGACATGGAAGCGCTGTTCGACTCCATTCCGCTGGCCGACGTGACCACGAGCATGACGATCTCCGGCCCCGCCGTCCCGGTGTTCTGCATGTACCTCGTCGCGGCCGAGCGCCAGGGTGCCGATATATCCACACTGGACGGAACGCTGCAGACCGACATCTTCAAGGAGTACATCGCACAGAAGGAGTGGTTGTTCGCGCCCGAGCCGCACCTGCGTCTCATCGGGGACCTGATGGAGTTCTGCGACCGCGAGATTCCCCGGTACAAGCCCCTGTCGGTGTCGGGCTACCACATCCGCGAGGCCGGGTCGACCGCCGCCCAGGAGCTCGCCTACACGCTGGCCGACGGGTTCGCCTACGTGGAGCTGGGCCTGTCGCGCGGGCTGGACGTCAACCGGTTCGCGCCGGGGCTGTCGTTCTTCTTCGACTCCCACATCGACTTCTTCGAGGAGATCGCCAAGTTCCGGGCCGCCCGCCGGATCTGGGCGCGATGGCTGCGCGAGCGCTACGGGGCCACCGGTGACCGGGCGCTGTGGCTGCGCTTCCACACCCAGACCGCCGGGGTGTCGCTGACCGCGCAGCAGCCGATCAACAACGTCGTGCGGACGACCCTGGAGGCGCTGGCCGCGGTACTGGGCGGCACCAACTCGTTGCACACCAACGCGTTGGACGAGACGCTGGCCCTGCCCACCGACGAGTCGGCCGAGATCGCCCTGCGCACGCAGCAGGTGATCATGGAGGAGTCCGGCGTGGTGAACGTGGCCGACCCGCTGGGCGGCTCGTGGTACGTCGAGGCGCTCACCGACCGGATCGAGGAGGAGGCCGAGCGCATCTTCGCCCGCGTCCTGGCCATGGGCGGCGATCGGCGCACGCACCCGATCGGGCCTATGACGAGCGGCATCCTGCGCGGCATCGAGGACGGGTGGTTCATGTCCGAGATCGCCGACTCGGCGTTCGCGTACCAACAGGCGCTCGAGAAGCGGACCAAGCGGATCGTCGGGGTCAACGCCCACACCGCCACGGTCGCCCGCGAGGTGGAGATCCTGCGCATCTCGCACGAGGTCGAGGTCGAGCAGCGCCGGTCGCTGGACCGGCGGCGGGCCGAGCGGGACCAGAAGCGGGTGGACGAATCGCTGCGGGAGATGGTCCAGGCGGCCAAGACGGACGCCAACATGATCCCGCCGATGCTGGCCGCCGCCCGGGCCGAGGCGACGCTCGGTGAGATCTGCGACGCGCTGCGCGCCGAATGGGGCGTGTACCGGGAGCCCGCGCAGTTCTGACGCTTCTCTTTGGCGCTCGCTCCGCTCGCGCGGGACCCGGAGCCCGGATGGTCCGCCTGATGGTCCGCCTGGTGGGGAGCGGATCGACGGACCTGGGGCCCACGGGTTAGGGTCCCCGGCGTGATCCGTCTCGTGCTCGCGGCGCTGGCCGCTCGACGTGCGCAGACGGTCGCCCTGTTCGCGCTGACCGTGCTGGCGGCCCTGGGCGCGTCGGCCGCGCCCTGGTACCTGTCCTGGGCCCGCGAGGCCGTGGCCGCGGCCGACGTGGCCGGCGCTCCGCTCACCCAGCGCGTCGTGGTGGTCAACGGCACCGCCCAGCAGTCCGACTCCTCGCCCCTGCCGCAGCTGCGCGACAAGGTGGCCGAGCGGTTGGACGTGGCCGGATCGGTGATCACGGTGGGCGCGCGGATGTTCGTCAGCGTCCACCGGGACGATCCCTCCCCCGGCGTCCCGGCCAGCGGCGTCCACGTCACCTATCGCGACGACATGTGCCGGCGCCTGCGGGTGCAGGGCACCTGCCCCGCGGGTACCGGGCCCGACGTCATCCTCAGCCGCGACACCGCCGAGCGGCTCGGCCTGCGGGCCGGCGACGGCATCGTCATGGAGGGCTTCCGGCTCGAGCGGCCGGTGAAACTGCGGGTGAGCGGCACCTACGACGTGGTGGACGCCCTCGACGTCTACTGGGCCGGCACCAACCTGCTCAACCCGACCAGCTCCAGCCAGACCGTGGCCGACCCCGCGTTCGTGAGCGAGCAGACGCTGCTGTCCATGCGGGCCGAATGGCTCGACGTGGACCTGCACATGGTGCTGCCGGGCAGCGCGTTCTCCGACGCCGAGCGGGCCGGCGACCTGCTCGCCGGGCTGACCCGCGCCGGGACCGCGCTACGCGACGGCAACAGCCTGAGCCTGACCACCACGGCGGCCGAGCTGGCCGAGCAGATCGGGCGCGACCAGGCGCTCGTCACCCGGTCGGTCGTGGTGGCCGCGCTGCAACTCGTGCTGCTGTGTTGGGTCGGCCTGTTCCTCGCCGTCCGGCACACGGCCGACGAGCGCCGTGGTGACATCGGGCTGCTGAAGCTGCGCGGCAACGCCCGGTGGCGACTGTGGACGATCACCGCCCAGCCGACCGCGCTGCCGATGCTGGCCGGCGCGGCCGTGGGCTGGGCCCTGGGCTACCTCGTGGCCCTCGGCCTCTCCCGCGGCGAGCTGGGATCGCTGGTCGGCGCCGCGCAGACGATCGGGCTGTCGGCCGCCGCGGCCGGGATCGCCGCCCTGGGTGCGCTCATCTCCGGCGTGGTGGCCGAGCGCAGCGTGCTGCGGGCACCGGTGCTCGACCTGATGCGCCGGGTGCCCGACCGGGCCCGCGGCTGGCGGGGCGGCGTGGCCGACCTGGTCATCGTCGCGGTCGCGGTGGCCGGCGTGTACCAGGGATACGCCGACTCGCGGTCGGAGACGAATTCGTCGCTGCTGGCACTGCTCGCGCCCGGACTGGTCGCGCTGGCCGTCGCCCTGCTCTGCGCCCGCGCGCTGCCGTGGCTGGCCGCGCGCGTCGGCGACTCGGCGTTGCGGTCGGGTCGGGCCGGGGCGGCGCTGACCGCCCTGCACCTGGCCCGGCGCCCGGGCACGCACCGCGTGTTCGCGGTGGTCAGCGTCGCCGTCGCGATCCTGGCCATCGACGCGGCCTATTGGCAGACGGCCTCGCAGGCCTGGTCCCAGCGGGCGGCCCACGAGCTGGGAGCGCCCCGGGTTCTCACGGTGCGGGCGCCGAGCAGCACGGCGCTGCTGGGCGCGGTGCGGGCGGCCGACCCGTCGGGCACGCACGCGATGGCGGTGGCCCGCTCCGGCGCGATCGGGGCCGACGACTCGCTACTGGCCGTCGACTCGACCCGCCTGGCCGCGGTGGCGGTGCTGCCGCCCGAGTACGGCGCGGGCGACGCGGCCGACCTGGCCCGCCGGCTGCGTCCGGCCGCCGGCCCGATGGTCGTCGTCGGAGCCGGTCCGCTCTCCCTCGAGGCGCGCGAGCCATTACCCGTACCCGGAGAACCGGCCTCCGTCCGCGCGCACCTTGTCGCGGCCGACGGGTCCCGGCACGAGGTGGAGTTCGGTCCGCTGGACTCGCAGCGGCGGGCGTTCGAGGCCACCGCGGACGGGTGTGCCGACGGGTGCCGCCTGCTCGCGCTCGAACTGGCCACTCCCCGGACCAGCGCCACCATCGAGCTGTACCGCCTCGGCCAGGCCGGGCGCGATGTCGTCTCCGGTGAGCAGTTCGCCGACGTGACCCGCTGGCGCGGGCCGGCCGGGGCCGGCGGTGTGGGCAACCTGTTCGTCGCGGGCGACGGCCGGCTGGAGATGTCGCTGTTCACCGGGGAACACCCGCCGGACGTGGTGGTGGACCGGAGGGTGTTCGTGGCCGACTCGCCCCTGCCGCTGCCGACCGTGCTCGCCGGCGATCGGCCCCGCCCGCGGCGGCCCGGGGAGGAGCGGCGCCTCGTGATGGGCGCGGACACCGTCCCGTACACGGTCGTGACCACGGCCTCGGTCCTGCCCCGGCTGGGCGGGCGCGGCGTCATGGTCGACCTCGAGTACGCCCAGCACAGCATCGGGGACGCGAACGAGGTGGTCACGCTCGAGGTGTGGCTGGCCGCCGACGCCCCGGCGTCGGTCGTGGACGGACTCCGGGACCGGGGCGTCGAGGTCGTGACCGACGTGACCGCGGCCGAGCTGGCCGACCGGCTCTCCGACCAGGGGCCGGGGATCGCGTTGCGGTTCCACCTTCTGTCCGCCGCCGTGTTGCTGCTGCTCGCGGTCGGCACATTGATGATCATGGGTACGGTCGAGCGCCGGGCCCGGGTCGGTGAGCTCGGCGCCCTGCGCGTGCAGGGCCTGACCCGGGCCAGCGTGCGGCGGGCGGGCCATGGCGGGGCGGCCGTGCTGGTCGCCGCGGCGGTGCTGTCCGGGCTGGTGGCGGCGTTCGTGGCCGACGTGGTGGTGACGGCGGCGCTTCCGGTCTTCGCCGACGACTGGTCGCTGTTGCCCGTCACGGGCCGAGGTGCGTGGGTCGCGGCCGCAGTGGCGGTTATGGGCGGCTCCGTGCTGCTGACCGTCGCCGTCGCGGTCGGCTCGGCCGCCCTCGTGCGGGCGGCGTCGACGGGTCGGGGTGGCTCGCGGTGATGTCACTGGTCCTGGCGATGATCGGCGCCCGCCGGGTGCAGGCGCTGACCGTGTGGCTGCTCTCGGCGCTGGCCACCGGGGCCGCCGTGGCCGGGCCGGTGGCGTTGCGGGCGGTGGACCTGGCCATCGTGCGGCACGAGGTGGCGGCCGCCGCCAGCACCGAGCGGGCCATCTCGGTGGTCGGGCTGGTCAACCCGTCCAACGTCGGAGAGGCCGGACAGTTCGACGCCATCGCGTCGCTGGTCGGCCTGCCCGGGTTCGAGATCGTGCGCTCGGGTGAGCTCGAGGCGTTCGGGCCGGCGCCCGACGGCGAGCGGTTCGCCGGCCAGGCCACCTCCCGCGTGGTGTTCCGGGACCGGATCTGCCAGCACGTGGTCATCACGGCCGGTCGCTGCCCGGCCGGTCCGCTCGAGGTCATCCTGGGGGCGGACCGGGCCCAGCGGGAGGGGCTGCGACCCGGCGACGCGACCGTGGTGCAGGCCGCGCGCTTCGTGGAGGGCGCCGGGCTGGTCCCGGACGGGGCGGTGGCCCGGCTCACCGTGGTCGGCCTGTACCGCCCGCGCGATCTATCGGAGGCGTACTGGGGTGGGCAGCGCTACTTCCCCGTGACCTCGGACGGGACGCGGCGCGAGCCGGTGTTCCTCACCGTCGACACGTTCGACCTGATCGAGCACAGCGTCGGCGAGAGCGCGGTCGACGCGTACCTGCCGGCGGAGCGGATCACCGTGCAGCGCCTGGCCACGCTGCAGCAGGAGCTGGACAACGTCACCGGCCCGGTCACCGAGGTCGGCGATCTGCTGATGTCCACCGACCTGCCCGTGCTGCTCGACCGCATCGAGATCAGCCGCGACCTGGCCCGCCAGCTCGTCCCAGTCGCGTTCGTGCCCCTCGTGGCGCTGTGCTGGTTCGTCATCTTCCTCGCCGTCTCGGCCGGGGTCTTCGGGCGGCGCACCGAGCTGGGCCTGGTCACGCTGCGCGGGGTCAGGCCGGCCCGCCGCTGGTGGCTGGCCACCGGCGAGACCGCCCTGGCCATCCTGGCCGGCGTCCCGGTCGGGTACGTGCTCGGCCATCTCGTGGTCGGCCTGGTCGCCCGCGCTCGCCTCGGCGGGGCGGCCGGGGCGGAGCCGAGCCTCACCGTGCTGCCCTACGCCGTGCTCGCCCTGGCCGGCGCGCTGCTCGTCGCCGTCCTCGGTCAGCGGGCGACCGTGCGGGCGTCCGTTGTGGACCTGTTGCGCGGCGTGCCGCGCCGCACGGCCGGATGGCGGACGGCCACGGTGGAGGCGCTCGTGCTGGTGCTCGCCGTGGTGGCCACCGTTCAGCTGCGTACCGCGGGACAGTCCGGGTTGGGCCTGCTCGTACCCGGTCTCGTCGTCGCCGGCGTCGCGCTGCTCGCCGCGCGCGGGGTCACGCCGCTGGCCGGGCTCGTCGCGCGGCGGGCCCTGCGGCGCGGGCGGCTCGGCAGCGGGCTGGCCGCGATCCAGATGGCCCGGCGGCCGGGCAGCCATCGGCTGTTCGTACTGCTCGCCGTCGCCCTGGCGATGCTGGCGTTCGTGGCCGCCGGTGTCGACGTGGCCACCCGGGCCCGGGAGGACCGCGCCCACATCGCCACCGGTGCCGCCCGGGTGGTCACCGTCGACGGTGCCGACGCGCGGCGCCTGTTGCAGGTGACCCGGACCGTAGACCCGACCGGCACGTGGGCCATGGCGGTCGTACCGCTGCCGCAGTCCGATCCGGGCGCGCCCGACGTGCTCGCCGTCGACACGACCCGGCTCGGCGTCGCCGAGTGGCGGCCGGAGTTCCTCGGTGGTGAGTTCCTCGGCCGCGGGGACGACGCCGTGCGGGAGCTGGCCGACCGGCTGCGCCAGTCGCTGGCCCAGCCGTTCGTGCTGCGCGGTACCGAGGTGAGCCTCGACCTCGACCTGGAGCGCCGGCCCGACGACCCGCCGCTGAACCTCACCGTCACGTTCGCGCCGCAGGCCGGCGGCCCGGATGTCGGCGCGGCCGTCACCGGCCTGGGACCCGGGCGGGTGACCCGGCGCCTCGAGATCCCCGGATGCGCCGACGGGTGCCGCCTGACCGGCATCTCCACGTTCCTGCAGCGCGGCGAGGAGCTGCGGTTGACGGTCCACGCGATACGCCAGGTCGACCCGCCGGGCGAGGTGGTGCCGGCGGCCGATCTCGGGCGGCCGTACCGGTGGCGCGCCGACGACGAGGTCCGGCTGATCACCACGAGCGGGGCCCTGCAGATCGTCACGACCCGCTCGCCGTTCGACGAGGGCCAGGTCCGGGTGGCCGCGATCGACGGCCGGCTGCCCGTGCCGGTCGCCGTGACGGGCGACCTGCCGCCGGACCGGCGGCTCGCCTCGCTGGACGCGCTGCCCGTAGCCGTCCGGATCGTGGCCCGGCCGGCCGCCCTGCCGCGGCTGGGTCCGCACGGCGCGCTGGTGGATCTGGACTACCTGTCCCGGTCGATCCTGGCCTCGCCGAGGCGCGAGCCGGCCGAGGTGTGGCTCGGGGCGGCCGCCCCGGCCGACGCGCCCGAGCGGCTGCGCCGGGCCGGACTGGCCGTGTCGGCCACGACGGGGATAGAGGCCAGAGCACAGGCGCTGGCCCGCGAGGGTCCCGCGCTGGCCCTGCAGTTCCACGTGGCCGCGGCCGGGCTGGGGCTCCTGCTCGGGGCGGGCGGGCTCGTCCTCCTGGCCACGGTCGAGCGGCGGCGGCAGGCCGACGATCTGCGTGCGCTGCGCCGGCAGGGCCTGGCGCGCCGATTCGTCCGGCGAGCGGCGCTGTGGGGTCATCTGTCCACTGTGCTGGCCGCCAGCGTCGCCGGACTCGTCGCGGCCGCGGCGGCCTGGGTGGCGGCCGGCGACCGGCTGCCGATCTTCGTCGACGCGGGCGTGCTGCGCCCGCCGCGGTGGCCCGAGCCGCTGCCCGTCCTGGTTCCTTGGCTGGTGGCGACGGCCGTGCTGGTGGCGGCCACGGTGGTGCTCGGCTGGGCGCTCCGCCGGGCCGTGCTGCGGCGCCTGGGTACTGGAAGGGGATCGTGATGGCGGGACTGGCGGTGGCGTGCCGGCGCGTGGTGCACATCTACCGGGCCGAGGCCGGCGACGTCGTGGCCCTGGCCGGCGTCGACCTCACGATCGGGCCGGGGGAGATGCTCGCGCTGGTCGGCCCGTCCGGTTCGGGCAAGTCCACGCTGATCGCGCTGCTGGCCGGGCTGATGCGGCCGTCGGCCGGGCGGATCAGCATCGGCACCTACGACATCGGCAAGCTCTCCGATCCCGAGATCTCCCGCCTGCGCGGCACCGAGGTCGGCGTGGTGCTGCAGGGCGCGGAGCGCAATCTCCTGCCGTACGTGGGGTTGGCCCGCAACATCTGGCTGGCCCAGACGCGGGCCGCCGCGACCAAGGGCGTGCACCTGGACGACCCGGAGCGGATCCTCGACCTGGTCGGGCTGGGCGGCCAGGGTCCGGCCCGCGTCGCCGACCTCGCGCCCGGCGCGCGCCAGCGGGCGGCGCTGGCCGTCGGCATCGCCGCCGGGCCGGGCCTGCTGCTGGTCGACGAGCCGACCAGCCAGCTCGACACGGCCGGGCGGGACGAGGTCGTGCAGGCCCTGGAGACCGTCAACGCCGAGCGCGGCACCACGATCGTCGTGGTGACCCACGACGCGGAGGTGGGTGCCCGGCTCGGGCGGGCCGTCACGATCCGCGACGGCCGGGTCGGCGCGGAGGGTCGGGGCGGCCAGGACTACGCCGTGGTCGCCGGTGACGGGACCGTCCAGCTTCCGCCGGAGGTACTGGGCGACTTCCCGCCGGGCACGCTGTTCACCGTCGACCGCGTCGATGGCTCGGTGTCGCTCGTGCCCAGCGGTGAGCACCCGGCGCCGCCCGGCGCTGGAGAGCCGCCCGGCGCGGGAGTGCCGCCCGGCGCGGGAGTGCCGCCCGGCCCGGAGGCGCCGTCCACGTAGCGGGCCGTGCAAAACTAGCAACCATGGACCCACGTACCACTCCGTCGATCATGCGAGGCGCCGTCGATCTCAGCGGGCTGCGGAGCCGGCCCGCGTCCCCGGCACCGCCGTCGGGACCGGTCCCGGACCAGGGCGGGCCGGCGCCGTCCGGTTCCCCGTCGGCGTCGCCGGCCGACCCGGGCGGGCCGGCGTCCGGTGGCGTCGCGGTCATCGACGTGACCGAGGCGACGTTCCAGACCGAGGTGCTGGAGCGATCGCTGACCACGCCGGTCATCATCGATTTCTGGGCCGAATGGTGCGGACCGTGCCGCCAGCTCTCGCCGGTGCTGGAGAAGCTCGCCATCGAGGGCGGGGGCTCCTGGGTTCTCGCCAAGATCGACGTCGACGCGAACCCGAGGATCGCCCAGGCGTTCCGGGTGCAGGGCATCCCGATGGTCTTCGCCGTCGTCGGCGGCCAGCCCGTGGACGCGTTCACCGGCGTCGTACCGGAGGCGCAGCTGCGACCGTGGATCGACAGCATCCTCCAGGCCGCCGGCGTCGAGGGCGACGCGCTGCCGGAGGACCCGGCGCTGGTGGCCGCCGACGAGGCGCTGATGACCGGCGACCTGGAGGAGGCCGAGCGCGCGTACCGGAAGATCCTCGCCGAGCATCCGGCCGACGCCGCCGCCGAGGCCGGCCTGGCACAGGTGGGGCTGCTCCGCCGGGTCCAGGGCGTCGATCCGAAGGCCGTTCTCGCCGCCGCCGACGCCGCGCCCTCCGACGTGGCCGCGCAGGGCCTCGCCGCCGACGTGGAGATCACGCAGGGCAACGCGGAGCGGGCGTACCAGCGGATGGTCGACCTGGTGCGCCGTACCGCCGGAGCGGAACGCGAGGCCGCCCGCAACCATCTGCTGTCCCTCTTCGCCGTCGCCGCGCCCGACGACCCCGCGGTCGTCAAGGCCCGCCGCGCCCTCGCCAGCGCGCTGTTCTGAGCCATGCGCCGGATCGCGGTCCTCGACGCGCCGTCCAACCTGGGCCTGCGGCCGCCGGCCCCCACGGCCGTGCCCGGGTGTGCCAAGGCACCCGGTGCCCTGCGCGACCGCGGCCTGCTCACGCGCCTGGGCGCTCGCGACGCGGGTTGCCACACGCCACCGCGCTTCGACCCGGGCGAGTGGCGCCCGGGCGACGGGGTCAGCCAGGCCGCCGACATCGCCCGGTACTCGGTCCGGCTGGCCGACCGGATCCGCGCCATCGTCGACGCCGGCGAATTCCCGATCGTGCTCGGCGGGGACTGCTCGATCGTGCTCGGTTCGGCGTTGGCCATGCGCCGCCTCGGCGAGGACCTCGGCGGCACCATCGGCCTGGTGTACGTCGACGGTCACTCCGACTTCCGCCATCCGGGCAACGCCTCCGTGGTCGGCGCGGCCGCCGGCGAGGCGCTCGCGCTGGTCACCGGCCGGGGCCAGGCCGACCTCGCCGCGATCGAACAGCGCCGGCCCTACTTCCGCGACCGCGACGTCGCCCTCGTCGGGATGCGGGCCACCGACCCGTACCGGCTCGACCTGCAGGCGGGCGGCTTCGCCTTCCGCGCCGTACCCGACCTGCGGGCCAACGGCGCGACCCGGACCGCGCAGTGGGCCCGCGATCAGCTCTCCGAGTGTCTCGGGTACTGGGTGCACCTCGACGTGGACGTGCTCGACCCGTCGGTCATGCCGGCCGTCGATGCCCCCGACCCGGGCGGGATCGCCTATCCCGAGCTGGAACTGCTCCTGCGCGGCCTGGTCGGCTCGCCCGACTGCCTCGGCGCCGAGGTCACCGTGTTCGACCCCGACTTCGACATCGAGGGCACCTACGCCGACGACCTCGTCAACGCCCTCGTCACCGGCTTCGCCACCCTCGACTCGAGCGCGCGCCCGTCGGCCCCCGTGGCGCCGGCCATTCCGGCCCAGTCAAAGCGCGCGGCTCGCCCCCGCCGCCAAACCCCGACGAAGAGCTGACGCCCGCGCCTAGCTCGATCTTGGGCGACGATGTGGACTCCAATCGATCGGTGGCGCCGATCGGCATGTCCGACGAGAAGTGCCCCGCCGGTGCCTACGGTCCGGAGCCATGGCCGCCGGGGTGGTCAGGGCTCGACCCCGCCGCGATGATCCGTATGACGTCGTGTACTTCCGTCGACATCGCGTCGACGATCCACATCAGACAATTCCTGGTCGCGAGTTTCTCGCCGCCTGCCCTCCGACAGTGCGGGCCAGGTTTGCCGCCGTGCTGGTCGCTGTGGCAGGCGCTCCACCGCATCGGTTCGCCGGCGGCGGCTACTGGGAGGCCATGCACGGCGACATGGCTGGATGGTTTGAGGTTCGCGTGGACGGTCCCAAGCCCGGAGGTGGCAAGGGTCGACACCATTATCGGCTCTACTGCCTGCTCGACCACGAGGCGGTCGGTGTTGCCAGGCCACTCCTGGTCGTCGTCACCGGATTGAGTAACCCGTCCGCACAACATTGTCGCGCGATCAATACGCCGCTGTACGCCAGATGGGAGTCGAGTACCGGGCCCGCAATCCGCGCAGCCTTGCCTGACCTGGGTCAGGCAGCGAAGGATCCGCCGGTTCGCTCGGGTCTCGAGGCAACCTCCGCGAGCAGCGGAGCCGTGACGGCCCTGCGCTCCTCCTCGGGTAGCGGCTCAACCGCGATGCGCATCCCCAGAGCGGCGGCCACCTCGGCCAGCGTGCCGAGGGTGGGATTGGCTCCAGGTGACGAGAACAGTCGCCGGACCGTCGCCGGCTCCGCGCCGATCGCTCGCGCCAACGCGGCCTTGGACATGCCGGCGGAGACACGGGCCTCGTCGAGCGAGTTGATGATCGAGTCGATCGTCGCGATGCGGACCGACTCGATGATGTACCGGCGGGCGAACTCCGGGTCGCGCGCGTCCCTCGCAAGGTCGTCCCAGAATCGGCTCGCCACGGGCACAGCGTAGCATAAAAGTTACGCCGGGACCGTCAGCCGAGGAGGATCTCGGCGGCGGCCCGCGCGTTGACCGGGGCCGAGCCGTAGGTGGCGACGTAGGCCAGCGCGCCCGCGGGCCGCCACACGGCCGGCCAGCCCATCTCGACGAGTACGACGGCGGGGTGGCGCGCGCTCAGCGCCTCGGCCAGCGCCCGGGCGTGGGGGTGGCGGTGCGTGTCGCGGCTGACCAGGACGAGCGGCCGGCCCTCGGCCCGAGCCAGGATCGCGTCGACATTCAGGGGCTCACCGAGCAGGCGGAGCGTCTCCACTCCCGGGACGTGGGTGGCCAGGCCCCACGGCACCTCGCCGACGGCGACCGGTGCCGGCGGCTCGAGCTGGATGACGAGCCCCTCCGGCAGGGCCGGCGGCAGCGTGCCCTCGACCCGAAGGGCCCGTCGGGCGGCGACCAGGCCCAGATCCGGGTCCACCCCGTCGACGCGGACGGTCGGCGGGCGGGACAGCGCATCCGTACGGGCGACCGCCTCCTCCAACCGGTCCCGGGTCAGGCGCCCGGCGTGCACCGCGTCGACGATCGCGGCGACGGTGGCCTCCACGATGGACTCGACGTCGGCGTACTTGGGCAGCTCGCCGCCGAAGCAGAGCAGGTCGTTGCCGGCCAGAAGGGCCCGTACGGCCGCCTCGGGCACGCCGATCTCGTCGCTCGCCCCGCCCATCTCGAGCCCGTCGGAGACGACGGCGCCGGTGAAGCCGAGCTCCTTGCGCAGCAGCCGGCCCAGCACATCGGGGCTGAACGTCGCGGCCAGGTCCCCGGTCAGCGCCGGCACGCGGACGTGGGCGGTCATGATGGCCAGGACGCCGGCGTCGATGGCGGCCCGGAACGGCGGCAACTCGCGCCGCCAGAGCAGGTCCTCGGACGCGTCCACGACGGGCAGGCCGACGTGGGAGTCGGCCTCGGTGGCGCCGTGTCCCGGGAAGTGCTTGGCGCAGGCCGCGACCCCGGCCGACTGCAGCCCGACCACGGCGGCCGCCCCGTGGGCCGCGACCCGGGTCGGGTCGGCGGCGAAGCTGCGGGTGCCGATGGCCGGGTTGTCGTCGGCGCTGTTGACGTCGACGGACGGCGCCATGTCGAGGGTGATCCCGACCGCCGCCAGGTCGGCGCCGATCGCGCGGTACACGTCGCGGGTCAGCGCCAGGTCGTCGACCACGCCCAGCGCCGCGTTGCCCGGATAGCGGCTGCCGTGCGCGTACGACAGGCGCGTGACGTCGCCGCCCTCCTCGTCGGTCGCGATGATCATATCCGGTCGCTCCACGCGGAGGGCCGCGGTCAGCGCGGCGACCTGTTCCAGATCGGCGATGTTGTACCCGAACAGGGCGAACCCCCCGATACCCTCGCGGGCCAGCCGCCGGGCCCACTCCGGTGGTTGTACCCCCGGAAAGGCCGGCAGCAGAGTCCGCAGGGCTAGTCCCCGCAGCGTCGGCGTTTGCACCCCTGGCCCTCCCACCGGATCGACGCGCCTCGCGGCGCCCTGACCTACGCTGACCTCAGTCGGCGGAGCCGACCTAGGTCGTAGTCGCGTACCGTCGAGAATCTAATAGTAAACTTTCCTAAACGCTAGGGGCCGTCAGGAGCATGAGTCAATCCCGCCTGCCAGGTACGCCGAGCCTGCTGCGCGCCATCAACGACCGGGCCGCGCTGGAGCTGCTGCTCGAACGCGGCCCGCTCACGCGCGCCCAGCTCGGCGAGCTGACCGGCCTGTCCAAGGTCACCGCGTCCCAGCTCGTCGAGCGCCTCGAGGAGCGGCAGCTGGTCCGGCGGGTGGGAGAGCTCGCCGGCGGGCGGGGCCCGAACGCTCAGCTCTACGCCGTCGTGCCGGGCAGCGCGTACGTGGTCGGCGTCGAGGTCGGGCCGAGCCAGGTCGTGGCCGCCTCGGCCGACATCACCGGCGCCATGGCCGGACGGGTGGAACTGTCCACGCACGATGCGGACGATCCGGTCGGCGTGGTGCACACCGCGGTGATCGAGGCGGCCCGCAACTCCGGCGCGCCCTGGGAACGGGTACGCCGAGTGGTACTCGGCACGCCCGGTCTGGTCGACCCGGCGACCGGCGACATCGCGTTCGCGTTCGACCTGCCGCACTGGCACCACGGGCTGCTGGACGCCCTGCGGGCCGACCTGAACCGGCCGGTGACCTTCGAGAACGACGTCAATCTGGCCGCGGTCGCCGAGGCCCGGAGCGGAGCCGCCCGGGGCGTGGAGGATTTCGCCCTGGTCTGGATCGGCCGCGGCGTCGGCCTCGCCGTGTTCCTCGGCGGCCGGCTGCACCGGGGCGCGGCCGGTGCGGCCGGGGAGATCGGGTACCTGCCCGTGCCGGGCGCCCCGCTGGTCGAGGACGCGCGCAAGCGCAACCCGCGCGGGTTGACCGGCTCGTTCCAGCGGGTCGTCAGCGCCGAGGCCGTACGGACGCTGGCCCGATCGAAGGGCTTCCGAGCCGCCACGGCGGCGGACGCGCTGCAGGCCGCGATCGGCGCGGGGGCACGGGGCGAGCCCGTCCTCGACGAGCTGGCCCAGCGGGTCGCCCTCGGAGTGGTCGCCGTGTGCCTCATCCTCGACCCGCGCCTGGTCATCCTGGCCGGCGATGTGGGACGGGCCGGCGGTACGGCGCTGGCCGATCGCGTGCACGAGCAGGTGGCCCGGCTTGTGCCGGTCTCGCCGTCGGTCGTGGCGAGCGAGGTCGGCACCGATCCGGTCCTCAGGGGCGCGCTGCTGACCGGAGTCGCCGCCACCCGCGAGGAGGTCTTCACCTCCACCCTCGAACCGGCTCCCTCCTGACGCGACGTCCACCAAGATCCCCGCGATCATGGAGGCAGGGACGCCAGAACGCGCCGACCATGGACCTAGGTCCATGATCGGCGCACAAAGGGGGCGCTAGCGGGTGGGGAGGGTCCGGATCTGGCGGAGGAGGACCGACAGGGCGGCCAGGTCGCCGTCGGACTCCTCGAACTCGCCGAGGGCCCGGCGGACGTGGGCGACGCTGGAGGAGTTGGCCTGCTCCCACTGGGCGACCCGCCTCGTCGGCTCGAGCGAGGCGTCGGAGGCGACGAGGATCTCGCCGGTCAGGGCGGCCAGCGCCGCGTACAGGTCGTAGCGCAGGGCCATCCGAGCCAGCGTCTGCCAGCGGTCGGCGCGGGGCAGTTCTGAGATCTTGGACAGGATGTCGTCGACGCGGAAGCGGTCGGAGACGACGTAGTACACCGAGGCGACCTCCTGGACGTCCCGGTTGGTCTGCGCGGCCACCTCGACGATGTCGAGCAGGCCGAAGCCGTACATGAGTCGGGTGGCCCACTCGGCGAGGTCGCGCGGCACCCCCCGCTCCGTGATGTCGTCGACGTGGTCGAGCAGGGCCTGCCGTTCCTGGCCCTGGAACAGCACGTCGAGTTGGGGCAGCAGCTCGGCCACCCCGGGGCGCAGGCGGGCGGTCTCGGCCGTCACGTCGATGGGCGCGCGCCGGTTCGCGACGAGCCAGCGGACGGCGCGGTCGACCAGACGCCGGGCCTCGAGATAGACGTAGACCTGCGCGTCCGTGGGCACCCGGCTGTCCAGCCGCTCGACCGCCTGCCACAGGGCGGGCAGGCCGTAGGTGTCGCGCACCACGATGTAGGCCCGGATCACGTCGGCCGCGCTGGCCCCGGTTTCCTCGACGGCGCGGTACACGAACGAGATGCCGCCGCGGTTGACGGCCTCGTTGACCACGGCGGTGGTCACGATCTCCGACCGCAGGCGGTGCCGGGCCATCCGGTCGGCGAAACGCTCCCGCAGCGGCGTCGGGAAGTAGTCGGCGAAGACCGCCCGGGTCCACTCGTCCTCCGGCAGCTCGGAGTCGTTGATCTCCTTCTCCAGGCCGATTTTCGTGTACGCCATGAGCACCGCCAGCTCGGGTGAGGTGAGCCCGAGGCCGGCGGCGCCGCGGGCCTCCAGCTCCGCGTCGTCGGGC
>Ga0307409_100000020_pt1 | contig 55240 bp, 86 predicted proteins | sample 322Ometagenome_2_FD_203888 | JGI IMG/M metagenome (GOLD analysis project Ga0307409, IMG submission 203888) | Maize rhizosphere microbial communities from greenhouse at UC Davis, California, United States - 322HYB-O-2 | ecosystem: Host-associated > Plants > Roots > Rhizosphere > Soil | place... | reverse complement strand
CCCAGGTCAGGACAGGTTTTAGCCCTACACTAGGTCTACATCAGCCCTACACTGCCCTACATGCCGAAGAGCCCCTTGTGGAACATGTGCAAGGGGAGTAGTGTGAAGGGAGTGAAGTTGGGAGTCAGTGGAGTGGAGCAGCCATGAGACTGGTGCTCTGTCCACACCCCGCAGATGCCACTGCTTCCGGAAGGGGAAGAGATGTCAGACCAGACCGTCCCGGAGACGATCAAGCCCGAATGGCTGCCCGACGCACCACTGAGCTGGTTCCGGATCGAGTCGTTGCTGCGCCAGATCGTCGAATCCAAGCCCGACGACTACACCTACCCTCGGCGCACCAAGGCGGGCCCCCACGGCGACAAGGCCTGCGCCTACTGGCACTCGGAGGACAGCGAGCCGGGCTGCCTCATCGGCCACCTCATGTTCCGCCTGGGTGCCCCGGCCGACTTCCTGAACGCCTGCGACAGGCACCCGGGCGGCTCGGGTATCGAGGTGCTGCATAACCACAAGATCGTCAGCGACCTGTTCGACGATGAGGCGGTGATGGTGCTCACGTACATTCAGGGCCGCCAGGACTCCGGCAGCACCTGGGCGCAGGCCCTGAAGCTGGGTATCGCCTACTTTTCCGGCACGCACGCCATGATGCGCAAGCTGGGCAAGCGGGAGCTGGAAAGGAAGATGTGATGGACTACCGGTTCCGCCAGGGCGGCCTGATGCGCTGCTGCACCCTGACCCTGGCCAACTTCCACGCCCTGCCGCTGGTGACTGCGGTCGCCGAAGGGGCCAAGTTGCCCTGCCGCTACTGCTCCACCACGATGGTCTACCGCGAGGGTGCCTGGGAGTGGGACAAGTCCAGGGCACCCATCCACGGGGTGGCCCAGCCGCCGGAAGCGGAGTTGGCACCGTGAAGGCTGGGGAAGCCCACGCGTGGCTGTTCATCGACCTGATCAACCGGCATCTGCGCGAAGTCGTCGACCCCGACGACACCACCTACGGTCCGGACCAGTGCGGGCCCTGCCAGAGCCTTCGTGACTATTGGCTGACTCCACGCGGGCGGGCCGAGGCCCAGACGTACCTGAACCAGCTCAGCCCCGACAACCGCGAGTGGGTTTGGGCACCAGGTGGCGTGATCGACTGGGACCTACTGGTCAAGCGGACCGAAGGTGGCCAGGAGTTCACGCCTCTGGTCACGATCAAGCAGAAGGTCTACGACGAGTTGGTTGAGGACCAGAAGTTCTTCATTGCCTTGCAGAACGCGGGCGTTGACAACTGGGAGGGCTGGGATATGGTCCTGCACTCCATCAACGAGGAGGGTGACTGATGACTACGGCTGCTGAGCGGGTCTCCAACGGGTCCGCGTGGCTGGATGAGCACTTCCCAGGCTGGTGGAAGTCGATCGACCTGGGCAACCTGAAGATGGCCAGCTGCCGTGAGTGCGTGCTCGGCCAGGTCTACACGGGCCACATCCCGGTCGGCGAGCAGGACCAGCTTCTGGCCCAGGTCCTGGAGCGCATGGCCCGCGTCAGCCGGTTCGAGGCCCGCACGTTCGCCGAGTCCGTCCGGAACAATGTGGCTGGGGGCTTCAACGTCCTGTATGAGCTGTTCGCTCTGGGCCGTGAGGAACGAGCTGCCCGGATGGGCTTCTCCATCCTGTGGTCGGAGTTGACCGGCCGTACGGTCGGCAGTCAGTACGAGGCTCTGGCCGACGAGTGGACCAAGGTCATCATCTCTCGCAGGCTGGCCAACGCCGAGCCCATCACCGCCGAGCTGGTCTCGGCCTGACTCCCTTGGGAAGGGGAAGCGATCATGGAGATCACGTTCACGCAGCTTCAGAGCTTCAGCCTGGAGCTGAAGCCCGCCGACCGGCGCGAGCTGGCCGACCTGCTGGACATCACCGAACGCAAGCTGCGCAAGCTGGTCGATGATGAGGTCCTGATGGACGAACATTACGACGAAGTCATCGAATGGGTCACGCGTCGCATCGACGATGCCCAGATCACCGAGCACGAGGACATCGAGATCGACCAGGTCACCTGGTAGTGGACAAGCTTCTGATCATCGTGGGGACGGTCGGGGTGTTCTGCACCCTGGCCGCCCTCATCGCCCTGGGCATGGCCTCAGTCAGCCGGGGACATTGGGGTGTGGCATTGACCTGCCTGGGCAGCTTCGCGGTCATCTTGTTCCTGCTGCTGGCCGGTTACGAGTATTCGCAGGGATGGTGGGAGGGAAGGTGAGAGATGCTTGATGTACTTGAAGTGGCGCAGCGCCTGAAGGTCCACCGGATGACCGTGTACCGGCTCATCCACGCTGACAGGATCGAGGCGTACAAGGTGGGCAATTCGTATCGGATCAGCGAAGAGGCCTTTGCGGCCTATCTGGAGGAGGTGCGGACCCGTGGCAACTCATCTGGCAGAGCTGGGTCAGCGAAGGCATGAGGAGTACGTGAAGGCTGAGGTGTCCTCACTGCGTGTGCAGTTGGCTGAGGCTCAGGAGAAGCTGAGGTTGGTGGAGCGTCGGCTGCTGCTGGTCGAGAGGTCCATCAGCAACCTCGGCACCGGTCCGGTCTAGATGATCGATGCCCTGGGTTCTGGCCGTAGCTGGATGGTCTTGGCTGTGTGTGCTTCTGCTGACCCAGAGGCATGGTTTCCGCCGAAGGGTTCATCAACCAGGGAGGCTAAGCGGATTTGTGGTGTATGTCCGGTTAGCGGCGAGTGTCTGGATTATGCACTGGAGCATGATGACCGGTTCGGGATCTGGGGTGGGCTGAGCGAGGGGGAGCGCAGGAAGTTGAAAAGACAGTGAGCTGACTCTTGACCACATGTGCCACATGTGGCTAAAGTTAACTGCAACCCCCTGGGGCTGGTAGTGGACAGCGATCCCGGCCAGCTTCGGGGGTAACAATTTGCCCGGGGAAGAAGACATCAATGTTCAATGTGCAGCAGACGATCCTTGACCTGACGGCCACGATCGAACACCTCCGCAATACCCCCTGGGTCCAGGGGAAGAACTTCACCAGCTCAGGCGCGTGCTGCACTTGGGGGGCCATGATCTACGTGACCTCCGGTGGGGATGTGAACTGCGAGGACTCCATCGACCGCACGGCCGACATGGGTCGGGCCTTCAAGCGGGTCATGGGCGAAGACGTCGTCAGCTACAACGACACCGATGGGCGCACCAAGGCTCAGGCCATCGGGGCAGTTCAGGAAACCCTGGATGCCCTCAGAGCCGACCACTCCATCCTCACCGGACGCAAGGATGACCACCATGCTTGATCACCCCGAGTACGACCGGCTGGCCCTGGACTTCGAAGCCAAGTTCGCCGAGTCGCCCTGGTCACCGGAGGTCCTGGAGCCCCGGGTCCTGGTGCAGGAGAAGGACATGCCCGCCATGCCACTGAAGCACATGGTGGCCCTGTTGACGCAGACGCAGATGATGGAGGTGATATCCAGTGGGGAGCCTGCGTGATCAGACCGAAGATGCCATTGTGCGTGGTACCCGTGACCGCCTGGCCAACCTGGCTAAGCAGGCCATGCTGGAGGGCACCGCACTGGAGCACGAGGCCTACCGGTGCCAGGCCGAGGCGGAACAGGCCCTGGCCGACCAGAAGGCGATGAAGGCCGAGGGCCAGCGTAGGGCTGCTGTCCAGAACCCTCGGATGCTGCCTTCGCATCAGCGGGCTGTCGACGTGAGGACGAACAGCTTCAAGGCCATGCAGGATGCCAAGGGTGATCACGTCTACTACTCTGGCCAGGCCGCCATGTACGCGAGTCTGGCTGCGATGAAGTTCGCGAAGGCTGCTGGCCTGAAGGCTATGCAGTGACAGGCCCCTATGGCCGAGTGGCTAGGCACCGCCCTGCAAAGGCGGTTACGTCGGTTCGAATCCGGCTAGGGGCTCCATCCCGGGGAAGGGGATAAAGGTGACACGGTTAATTCCACAGGAACATTTCAAACCGTATGTTCCCAACCCGAATACGAAGCTGGGCCGGGCCTACCTGTATGCGGTAAAGGACTGCGAAGGTCCGCTGTTGGCTACCGAGGCAAGCTTCCTGCGCGACAACCCGCTGCTGTGGCTTCGGGCGATCAGCCTGTATTCGAACAACCTGGACTTCCTGATCAAGCTGACCAAGACCAGGCTCAAGGCGCAGGCCCCCGTGCCAGGCCCGACCCAGGCGGTTGAGGCACCTGCGTACACGCAGGCGGTCAGGGACCACGGGAAGTGGTCGGTCGTTCAGGAACACAAGCTCCAGAAGATCAGGGCCAGGCGTGCTGAGCTGATCATCGAACTGGGCTACGAGGACATCAAGCAGGCCATGGTCACAGGTGACATGGTCGGCGCGCTCAACGACATCCTCACCGCCTTGCAGCAGGAAGACCACGTGGAGGCTGGCCGCCTGGCCGAGCACTGGATTTTCAGGCTGACTGGCAATCGTGTCGACACGAGCGATCCTGAGCCCGCAGAGGCTGAGGACCTTGATGTGCTGGCTTCACTGATGGCCAAGATCGGAATGATTCCCGGGGAAGGGGAATGAGATGAAGAAGTCAAGCAAGGTGATGGTCGGTAACGTGCTGTTCGCGGGGATGCTGTTCGCCATGTCGGGCTGCGCGACCGAACCTGACCAGCAGTTCATGGAGTCTGACGCGGACTATCAGGAGATCTGCCTGGATCGGGAAGACAATGAGCGAGTCGAGTTCGAGAAGTGCGACCAGGACTCATCCAACGGTCACACCACGTTCTTTCCGTACTACCTGTCCAGGGCCTATGGTTCCGTACCGGCCGTGGGAAGCAAGATCAACCCTGCGCACGGTACGTCTATCCGCCCAGCCAGCGGAACGATCGCCAGGCCACCTGCCTCTGGCGGCTTCGGTACCAGTCGGGTCACGTCCGGTGGAAGCTGACGTGATGCAACGGCGCAAGATGGTCCCACGGGGGCTGAGGCCACCGTTCACCGATGGCACGGAGGTGATGCCAGAGCACGCCAAGATGGCCCAGTACGTGGACAAGAACTGGGCAATCTGGGAGTTCCTGGCATACCTGGCTGATCGGGACATCAACCTGACCTACATCACGGGCAGCATCGTCAAGGTGATCCAGCCGCACACCCTGGAAGCCCTGCTGATGAGGTACCGGGGCGTCGACCCCGACGCCTACGCCAAGGAGTCCGAGCAGCTGTCGGCCACCTACGGGGCCCTGCTGGCTAAGCACGCGCGGTCGCCTGGCAGTGGTGAGTACGAGCAGCTTGCCCTGATCGATGAGGTCGCTGACGACCGTGTCATCCGCATCATCAAGGTGCTGGACGAACTGGGCCTGCCTGCCGGGGCTGGCCGTCCGACCTGCGCTCAGGCGATGTACGACGCATCCATGCCGGTGCCGAAGACGTCCACGCTGGCCAGGGCGGTCAAGTTCCGCAAGATGCTGTATGAGGCTGCCGTCCAGAATGCTGGCCACTTCACGGCCGATGATCCACGCAACAGGCACAACCTGGCGGCCAGTAAGGCCGTCTCGGATGGGGACAAGGAAGCCATCAATGCACTGATGGCCAAGCTGAAGGGGAAAGACGATGCTGCTCAAGATTGACCTGTGGGCCCTGGGCCAGGTCGAGAAGGCTGCCCGGTATGTGGGTCGCTACTTCCGCACCACGGGCAGGCACCGTTCGCGTGGAGTCTCGTCGGCTCAGTTCGTGGCGGCGCTGCGTCGATGAGTGCGGAGATCATCCTGTCCGGCTCGGCGATCTTCATCTCCGGTGCGACATTCCTGGCAACTTTAGCCCTTCTGGGCAGGAAGCAGTTCCAGTACGCTACGAAGAAAGACCTGGCAGAGCTACGCGGCCGAATGGATGTACTCGGCGGTAACCAGGTCAGGCTGTGGCGCTACACGGAGGCTGTGGATGACCGATGCGACTCTGCCGGACTACCGATGCTCAGGCCCAGCGTGCCCCGCAAGCAGGCCCCGGCTGACTGGTGACAGTTCGGACTCCTACGCCAGAGCTGCCGGGTGGCACGTCTGGGGCAGCGTAGCCCTATGCCCCGACCACGCAGGCAACATGAAGCGTGTAGCCAAGCCTGAGCACCTGGACGGAGAGCAGCCCCTGTGGTGAACAGCGACCACGTACCCCTTCAGATCCCGCGCAACCACACGAACTTCAATCCCGTGTACCTGCGTAACGCCATGGTGGACCTGCTGACCAGGCCGCCCAGGAAGGAGACCAAGATGAGCACCGATGTTGAGGTCCGGACCGAGCCTGAGGTTCCGGTCGCGGTCAAGAAGTTCAAGCCGGTCGAGACCGACATCGACCACCTGAAGGACCGGATGGACAGGCTCACCCAGGCCCGCAAGGACCGGGACACCCTGGCCGCCTTCATCGAGATGGAGGAGAGGTACATCAAGGATGAGCTGGCCAAGCTCGGCGCGACCGATGGCCGGATCAACGGGGTGGTCGCGGTCACCTACCGGCCGAAGAACGATTACCGGTTCGCTGAGTTCCGTGAGGAGTACCCGGAGATCTATGCCAGGTACCTGGAGCCGACGATCGTCGACCAGCTGAACAAGGCGAAGCTGCTGGCTGACCATCCGAACCTGCTGGCCAAGTTCCGCTCTAGCGCCTTCAGCGTCAAGTGACCGAGGTCTACCGCAGATCCAGGCCCATCCTGGTCGTCGACCGCATCGAGTCCCTGGGCCCCAGCCTGAAGGACCTGCGCAGGTCCCAGCACGTGGGGATCTACGACGTAGCCGACGCCATGGACACCTCCCACGGCACCCAGGTCACCTCGTGGGAGACGGGCAGGGTCAAGCCGGGGTCGGCGAAGGTGGTTGAGCTGCTTGAGGTCTACGACTACGTCATGGTGTTCATGCACAAGACGGACGCGGCGAACCTGATGGAGGAGAGGACCAGGCAGCGTGAGCAGCCCTGACGACGATGGGCTACCCGGCTGGTGGAAGGTCCTCTACCTGTTCGGCTGGGTCACGCTGTGGTTCTTCGCAGCAGTCGTGATGTTGATGTGCATCTTCGGATGCCTGGTCTACTACTGGTAAAGGCAGGCGGCCCTGATGTCCGAGCGCCACACCAGGGCAAACGAGTGCGGCTGTGTCGAGACCTGGGACCCGGTGCCTGGGTGTGCTCCGGACCAGCAGACCTGGGCGTATGGGCTGTGGCTGGGCTGCGATGAGCACCTAGAGGGCCATCAGCTGTTCCTGGAGGCCATGCGTAATTTCAGGAACGAATCGGAATGACGACAAATGACCATATCCGTCCTAGGATGGGCTGATGGTCAATAAGCCGAAGAACAAAGGCACCGCTGGTGAGTCCGCCGTAGTCGCATACCTGCGCACGGCGGGCTTTCCTTATGCAGAGCGCCTGGCCCTCCAGGGCAGCGCCGACCGGGGTGATATCACGGGCATCCCCGGGATCGTCATCGAGGTCAAGGCCGTGCAGGAGTACGCCTTCAACGCCTGGCTCAAGGAAGCCAGGGCTGAGCGGGACAACGCCGGTGCCGACTTCGGCATCGTGGTCGCCAAGCCCAGGCTGGTGGGGACGACCAGGACAGGCCAGTGGTATGGCCTCATGTACGCCTACGACTATCTGGCGCTGATCGACGCAGCCGCCAAGGCTACCCAGTCACCGATCGAGGTGTGGACCAGGCAGGCGGCCGGTATCTCCTATGCCACGACGATCGCCCGGGACTTGAAGATGGCCCAGGCCGACCAGGCCGCCGCAGGCGTTAGTCATTCATGTGTCCGAATCGCCCCAAAGGGGCAGAAAGATACTAGCCTGTTCTATGTGGTGACGACTTTGGAGCAGATCGCTGATCTGCTGGTCCGAGCTGGGTATGGGAGGCGTGATGACGAACCTGGAGCATGAGCTGTACAAGGCCAGGGAGGTGGCCTTCCTTCTGCGGCTGAACACGAAGACCTTCTACGGGTGGATTCACCGTGGCAAGGTGGAGTCGATCCGCACTCCGGGCAACGGGATCAGGATCAAGCGTGCTGAGGTGTTGAGGCTGCTCGCCGAGCAGGACAATGTTGCAGGTGGGGAAGGAGTTGACAAACATCTGCCCCATGAGTAGTGTGGTTCTCGTCAGGCCGGGAGGTTGATCGGTCGAGGGGTGGCGAGAAGTCACCTGGTCTGACACTCGGGATGTAGGGCAGCGGCTAGCCCACTTGCTTTGGGAGCAAGTCACCGGAGGTTCGAGTCCTCTCATCCCGACGGAGCTGGTCAGGCGCATGGTATCCGGGGAGATCCTGGGGCACCGCTGATCTACACGGCATGAAACAAAGCCTGACCAGGGCCACTGATAGCGGGATAGGGGAGTCCGGTCGTCCCCGTAGGCCTCATAAGCCTGAGATCCTGGGTTCAAATCCCAGTCCCGCTACGCAGGAACCGGATAGGCCGAGTGCTCTTGAATAAGGAGCGAGGCGAAGCCGGGGAACGAAGACCTGAGGGCTGATCACCCAAGGGCTGCCCAGGGAAGTCATGAGCCCTGGGAGCGGATGTAGCTCAGTGGTGGAGCGAGGAAACGTAAACTCAGGGTTCCCGCAAGGGCCTGGGGTGCTGGAGTACTAGGTCGCCGGTTCGATTCCGGTCATTCGCGCGTAACAGTTCATTGAGAACTTTATAGCTCCTGACCAGGTCATAGAGCCAGAGGAGAACTCTGGACAGGATCTAAGTGTTCGTTGACAACTGCATCCCCGTGTGCGGTTGGATACCTCTGCTGTGATGCGACTGAACAATGCCTGGTCAGGGCAAACTTAGGTGGGATGCGTCAAGGGGAACTCTTGATCGATATCCGCCCCAAGGACGGCCATAATCCGTATCCAATCCGGTAGCCGTACCTGCGCACCCCACCTACAAAGCTGGCCAGCCCATAGGACTTACTGGTTCGTTCGCCCGACTGGGCTGGTCAGGACAACCTGAGTAGTGCGCCAGGGGATGTATCTGGAGGGGTGGTCCCCAGTGCGCACAACCGCTGCCATGTTGGCCCGAGTGGCAGGGTAATGCAGCACGCAGCCCGGCAGGCTGACCTCATCCACACCTGCCTGAGCGCATCGGGCCTGCGGTTCCATAGCTCAGTGGTAGAGCAGGGGGCTCTTAACCTCCGTGTCCTAGGTTCGAACCCTAGTGGAATCACAAAGACCTTCCCCGGTCTGACCCAGTACACCAAGCCAGAGCCTTGGGGGACTGCACGGTAGCTGACATACCTACGGGTCATGTATGTCGCAAGCTCCGGTAGCCCAAATGGCAGAGGCGTCGCACTCAGACTGCGAAGGTTGGGGGTTCGAATCCCTCGCGGAGTACGCAATAGGTCTCGATGGCGGAACGGTATACGCGCTAGCTTGAGGTGCTAGTCCCAGCGATGGGGTGCAGGTTCGAATCCTGTTCGAGACACGGGCAGATCTTAGTGATCGATATGCCTGGCTGGTAGACCCAGGTGCTCACGTCTACTGCATGGCCTGGTAGCTCAATGGCAGAGCACCACCTTGTCAAGGTGGAAGGTGCGGGTTCAAGTCCCGTCTGGGTCGCGGCGATAGGGGGAAGCTCCCAGGCGAGCTAACCTGGCCCCCTATCCCCCATTCCCTTATAGCTCAGCGGCAGAGCCCTGGATTGTTAATCCGGTGGTCCCTGGTTCGAATCCAGGTGGGGGAGCTGATCCCAGGTCGTCTATTCGGTAGGATGCCAGGCTCTGAACCTGGAGGGTGAGGTTCGAATCCTTACCTGGGAGCTGTGTCTAAAGCATTAAGGTGATGCGCCGGGATGTGGCCCCGGAGAAGACGGATCGTTCCCGTCTAGACACCCTGAGGAGGGTAGGGCCCAAGGTGGGCAAGCGGTCTTGAAAACCGTCCCAGGGCGCAAGTCCTGAGGGTTCGATTCCTTTACTCTCTGCTACGGGACGGAGGAGCCTGGTGGCTCAGCCTGGCTGTAAACCAGGTACTTCGGTATGGCAGGTTCGATACCTGCCCGTCCCACGGTGCGCCAGGGTGGCAGAACGCCTGGCCCATGGAGGTAAGTCTGTCTAGCCTCCGGCCCTGGCCAGTTCAGGGGCGCATAACTGGATAGCCTTGACCGGCACGCAGGTCGCTACTGCGCAAAACTGGCTCACTGCCGGGGTCGGTCAAGGGGAAGGGCCTATAGCTCACTTGGTAGAGCGCCGTCTCGGCATGGCGGAGGCACCCAGTTCGAATCTGGGTAGGTCCACGGGGGAGGGGCGGCTGTTCGATTCGGCCGGATAGGGCTGGTGCCCCTCACCCACCTAGGGTTATGTAGCTCAGCGGCAGAGCGCCTACCCGACACGTAGGTGTGCGCAGGTTCGAGTCCTGCCATGACCACGCAAGTTGCAGTGATCACGCAAGTGCACGAATCCCAGTCGTTCTTGCCGCTCGGCTGGGCCTACGGCCTTTAGCTCAATTGGAAGAGCAGCTGGTCCACACCCAGCAGGTTGGGGGTTCAAGTCCCTCAGGGCCGACGCTAGTCCCCGTAGCTCAGTTGGTAGAGCGCTGGCCTGAAAAGCCGGAGGCACAGGTTCGATTCCTGTCGGAGACACGTCTTCATAGCTCAACGGACAGAGCACCACCCTCCTAAGGTGGTGATCCCGGTTCGAATCCGGGTGGGGACACGGGTGGTGAGGATGCCTGCTTGATTCGAGCTGGCTGCTTGTCGGGGGTCCTCACCTCTCACGCCTCCTTGGCGCAATTGGTAGCGCAGCGCACTTGTAATGCGCCGGTTGTCGGTTCAAGTCCGGCAGGGGGCTCGTGGATAGATTCAAGGTCACCTACGTGGCCAACGGCACCACGTTGACCGATGTTGTCGAGGGCACGGATGGTTCATACCAGCGCAACGACATGAATCTGGTGATCATGTTCGGTGGTGGGGATGGGCGCTTCGTCACGCAGTTCTCCAAGCCTGTCCAGGGTTCCCATGAGCCGGTGCTGACGGTCAGCTACGCCAGGTGCGAGAGGATGACCAGGCACTGGGTGGAACCAGACACCTCTACCAAACTGTCGTAGGTAGCTGATATACAGGACAGGTCACATAAGCCCAGGGAAGGGGAAGCATGACCACCGTCTTCAAGCAACGCAAGATCAACCACGTTGGCTTCGTCATCGACGAGTCCGGCTCCATGAAGAGTCTCCGGAATGACGTCCCGAAGGTCTTCGACGCCCAGATCGCCTGGCTGGCCGAGCTTTCACTCAGCACCAACCAGGAGACCCGCGTCTCCATCTACACCCTGTCCGGCCAAAGGGTCACCTGTGTCCTGTACGACCAGGACGTCCTGCGCCTGGCCAGCCTGGCAGGCCACTACAACCCCGACAACGGCACTCCCCTGGTTCAGGCTGTCGCCCAGGCCATCGATGACCTGAAGCACACCCCTGAGCTGTACGGTGACCACGGCTTCCTGCTGTTCGTCCTCACCGATGGCGATGAGAACACCTCGATCATCCCAGGGGTTCCCGTTGCCCGCTGGGACACCCGCACCAACCAGATCAAGGCCGAGTACCTGTCCAAGCTGCTCGGCGGCCTGGGTGAGAACTGGACCGTGGCCTGCCTGGTGCCGGACGTGCGCAGCAAGCTGATGGCCGAGCAGTTCGGCTTCGCCAAGGGCAACATCGCTATCTGGGACGCCACGTCGGCTCAGGGCCTCAACGACGCTGGTGCCGAGATCAAGGAGGCCACCAGCTCCTACTTCGACCAGCGGGCCCAGGGCACCCGGGGCACCAAGTCCCTGTTCTCCACCGTGCAGGCCAAGTCGGTCAAGCAGGAGGACGTGGACAAGGCCGCCCTGACCCCTGTCGACCCGAACGAGTTCATGATCATCCCGGTGGCGCTGTCGTCGTCATCCAAGCTGGAGATCAAGATCCCGAACAAGTCGGTCACCAAGAAGAACCCGGACGGCATCAAGCACGTCGAGATCCAGCCGTTCATCGAGGAGACCGGACGTACCTACGTCGTCGGCAACGTCTACTACCGACTGACCAAGTCGGAGAAGTACAACTACGGCAAGGGCGTCGCCCTGGTCCACCGCACCACACGCAAGGTCTACCGTGGCCCGGCCTGTGAGGCACTGATCGGCCTGGACGCAAGCACCACCAGGATCAAGCCGCCCGCGATCACCGACGAGTACGAGGTCTACGTCAAGTCGACTTCGTTCAACCGTCAGATCGAGGTCGGCGGCTCGGTCCTGGTGTTCCTCAAGTAGCCCTGGGAGGGGACAAGATGGCAAGCAAGGTCCACCGCGAGAAGGCCACCAGGCAGGTCGCCTGCATGTGTGGTCAGCCGACCTGCGGCGTCGGCAAGGATGCCGGTCAGCTGCGTCAGGCGTTCTTCGCCAAGTTCGGGGAAGGCCCGGACATGCAGGCCGTTGACCGGCGTGTGCGGGCCATGGTGCCTGCGTTCCACGGGCACCTGGGAAGGTAGCGATGGGTAAGTACAGCGAGTACGACAGGGCCAGCCTAAGCTTCGGGTGGCGGCTGGTCCTGTGGATTCTGGCCATTGTGGCCTTCGGGGGCCTGCTCAGCTGGCTCATCCTCGGCGTCAGGGCAGCCACGTCGGAGACCAAAGGCCAGCTGGACAAGACGATCCAGATCAACCAGGGCAAGAACCAGATCCAGTCCCAGGAACTCTTCCAGGATCTGCACGCCAAGATCCTGGAGTATGACGCGGGGATCGACGTCCTCGCGGCCACCTGGAAGGCCAGCCCGACCTCATTCAACAAGACCAACCTTGACGCCCAGGTCCTGAGCTGCATCGGAGCGGTCAACCAGTACAACTCCGAGGCGGGCAAGGTCAGCCGGGGCAAGTGGATGTCTCCCAACCTGCCCTACGAGATCGACCAGACGGACCCGCGCTACGACTGCAAGGAGACCGCTAAGTGATCATGACCAAGAAGGGGTGGGCTACCGCCATCGGCGGGGTTCTCGCCCTCGTACTGCTCGGTGCCGGGTCCTGCGATGAGCCGAACAAGGACGCCAGTGAGCAGGCCAAGCAGGACCGGGCCCAGCAGGCCGCCAGCGTGGTCAAGTGCGGCCAGGCCAAGGAGTCCCTGGAGTGCAAGAACCTCAGGGAGCGGGAGAAGCGCAACTCCGATCCGAACCGCATCGGGTACGTGTACCTGTACAACTTCGACGGTTCGATCAAGGGCTACTTCGCGGTCAAGGGCAAGGTCAGCTCTACGCAGTCCCAGATGGGCCCGACCGATGACGTGATCTACTACGACCGGGGCTCCTACGGCAACTCGGCCACGACGGTCGAGGCCCCGGGTGATGACGGCTCGTACGGACCGAACGAGGAGGGGATCTTCTTCTTCCTGCTCAACGGCGGGACGATGGTGACCTACTCGGGTGAGTACATCCTCACCGACAAGCCCCTGGAGCTTGCGGTGAAGCAGCTGGGCTAGCGCCCTGCCTGATCATGAACTAGGATCACATCAGCCTGAGGCGGGACCGCTCGCCAACGCCGGAACTGAGGCTACCGGCAAGGTCATCTCGCAACCTCCATGCGGTCCCAGATGACCGAGGCCCCTGCTTGTCGGTAGCTTGCAGGGGCCTCACTTACCCACCTAGCTCCAGTGGTTAGAGCGCTTCGCTGATAACGAAGAGGTCCGGGGTTCGAATCCCTGGGTGGGTACGGAAGGGAGCAACACATGTCGGGAAATCCCATGCTCAACAAGCTGGTCAAGGACCTGGGGTGCGGCAACCGTGCCGTCAACGCCCTGGACAAGGCTGGCATCCAAACCATCGGGCAGCTCGTCGAGAACGACGCCTACGACCTGCTGGACATTCGCTGGTTTGGTCAGGACTGCTTGATCCGGGTAACGGACAGCCTGGCCGAGATGGGTTTGGCATTGAAGTCTTCGAATTTCAAGTTCAGGGCTTGACAGGTTTTACATCTTCCACATAAGCTACCTCCGTGGTCGAGAAGTCCACCAAGGACAACCGGCCTGACATCCCTTGGGAAGGGGACAACGCCATGGCGCAAGCCGAACTCACACACCCGGATCTGCCCAACATCAGCGTCTATCTCGTTCGGGTCACCCCGGACCTGGCTGCGCAGATGCTGAAGAACAACAGCCAGGGCCAGCGCACCATCTCTGCCGCTGTCGTGGCTCGCTACGCCGAGGACATGGACACCGAGGACTGGCAGTTCAACGGTGCTCCGATCATGATCAGCAGCGACAACAAGCTGCTGGACGGCCAGCACCGCCTGTCGGCCATCGTCGAGTCCAAGCAGCCCCAGCTCCTGCTGGTCGTCCACGGACTCAACGCCGAGGCCATGTCGACGATCGACGCGAACCGGCCCCGCTCCTACGCCGACATCCTCAAGATCCGCGAGGTGCCCCACCACGCCAACGTCGCTGCCATCACCGGCCGTGTGTGGCACTGGTACCACGGCAACTACGGCACCGGCAAGACCGCCCGCGTGGCCAAGCCGCTGCACCTGGGAGGCTCGCCCTCGCACGCCCAGCGTGACTTCTGGACGAAGAAGATCGAGACCGCCTACGAGATCACCTTCGTGGCCGCAGCGAAGTTCGCCGCGTCGGCCGCCCTGAAGCGCAAGGGCATCACGCTGAGCACCTACGGCCTGGCGTGGATTCTGCTGTCAGGCATCGACAAGGACCTGCGTGAGCAGTTCTTCACCGACCTGCTCAACAACGACATCAACTACATCCGCAGCCAGCAGTGCCAGGCCCTGCACAACCGGCTCAACAACATCCGCGCCAACGAGGAGTTCGACAACGTCGACCAGCTTGACGCGCTGCTGACCACCTACAATGCCTGGGTCAACGGCCACGAGCTGACCAGCATCAAGCCCCCGCGTCCGGTCCGGTGGAACACGCTGGAGATCCCGAAGGACTACAAGGAGATCGACGCGTGAGCCGGGGCGTGAACCTGGGCGAGTGGAAGCTCGCTACCGTCGACGACTTCCGCACCGGCCTGGCCAGTATGCTCAAGTTCCGGCGCATGAACCAGGATGACCTGGGCTGGAAGATGGGCGACGGCAAGACTCGGCGCAACCTGTTCTCGGCGTTCCTTCGAGGCAAGCAGACCGATGTGAAGATGTCGTCGTTCCTGGATGCCATGGACGCCCTGGAGCTTGAGGTGGTTGTCCGGCGCAGGTCCGACAAGGCCGAGCGGGCCAGGGCGGCGCTGAGGGCTGAGCGGGGCATTGAGGCCGAAAGGGCCAAGGCTGAGGCGGAGAGGGCACAGAACGAGGCTGAGGGCCGCGATGAGGCGGGCAAGCTGAAGTTCCTGACACCTGAGGTCAAGGCCGAGGTCGAGGCCACGTTGGAGAAGTACGGCTCGTTCTCCTGACCACCAAAAGCGCAAGGCCCCCGGGAGGCTCGAACTCCTGGGGGCCTTGTTCTATGTGGTGACCAGCCCCATGTCGGAGTGGTCGATCATCTCGTCCGGATCGGTGGCCGACCTTGGCTTTGCCCCACGGGGGTCGGGTGGCTTGTCGACCGCAACAAGCTTCACGTCCTTGATCTTGATGCCACACTTGGTGAGGATCGAGGCGACGGGGTAGATGATCTTCTTCTTGATCGCCCACTGGTCATGGCCGGTGAAGGTCACCCGTAGCAGCATGTCCTCACCCTCAGCCACAGTGTCGACCTTGACCACGTGCTTGTTGTGCTGAGCGAGTCTCTGACCGGCCGCATACATGGCTGTAGCCAGAGCCAGCGGGTCACCAGGCGGCGTAAACCGGTAGACGTATATACGGGTAACCCCGGGCACCTACGCCTCCTCAGAATCGTTCTCAGAGTGTTTGCCCTGGTAATCGGGCTGCGCTGACTTCATGTAGGCCACCGTCCCCACCTGTGCGGCGGCCACTACCAGCACAAACAGGCCGACCCACTTGCGGTCCCATATCTCCAACAGGATCGTGCCACCGGAGATCACTTGGAGACCGGCGAGGATCGACGTCCACAGCCTCATGGGAACCTGATCCCCCCGCGCGGAATGATCAGCTCGGGTCCGTACTCCCCGACGACCGTGGGGTAGATGACCGAACTCGGGGCACACCAGCCGCCTGCTGCCCTCAGCTCCGCTGGCTTGGACAGGTCATCGTGCATCTGCTTCATGACCGCCCAGGCGTCCTCGCGGCGCTGCTGCCCATCGCTCACTTCACCACCGCCAGGACTAGTCCGACAACCAGGGCCAAAGCTGCACCGACCACGCTGAAATAGTACTGGTTGCGCAGGGTGGTGCGCTCCTTGTCCCTGGAGGCCAGCTCAAGCTTGATCTCCTTCTGGCTGGCCTCTAGGCGGGCCATCTCCGTGTCGGCACGGGCCAGTCGGGCGATCAGGGCATCATGCTCAACCGTGTGGACGTCCTTACGAACCATCTGCGACTTGTCCAGACGCCATTCCTCACGGAAGTCCATGAGGTTACGGAAAAGTTCCTTGATGGTCGGGGTGTCGTCTACTTCGATAGGCATGGTCATAGCTCCCATGATCATTGGTATGGGACGCATCGGCAAGCTACGCCCCATACCTGTACGGAATTATCTAGTCCTCAATGCCAGCGTGGTACGAGGACCGACAACGCCGTCCACGTCATCGGGTGTGTGCTTACGCTGGAAAGCACGAACAGCTGAGTCTGTAGCCGGACCGAAGTCCGAGTCCAGAGACAGGCTATATCCATGCCCATTCAGGTATGCCTGCAACTGCTTCACGGGCAACCCCTTGCTACCCAGCTTCAGCGACGGCCAAACGAAAGACTTGTCGACGGGTGACCATCCGGCCTTCGAAGCCTCAGCGGCCTTCGTGTGCTCAATCGATCCGTGAGCATGACCCGAATGGTCATTGGAGCCCGTGTACTTGGCGGGCTTCATCTTCTTGTCGACGTGATAGATGCGCTTGTTGTGGATCACGTAGCGGATCTCGGGATGCAGCATCATCGCGGCCAGGACGGTGGGGATATGCACCCCGTCCTTGTCGATGTCCAGGGCCCTGACCACGCCTGAGGCGGCAGGGTTGTGGTCGCTTGTCCTGGCCTGGTGGGCCTTGTCCCCGATCCAGCCGTCAGATGACTTGTCCCGTCCCGGCCAGCGAGTGTTGATGGCGGTGCGCAGCCTGGCCAGCGAGGGCGCGAGATACGGCTCAGGCATCGTCGTCGTCCTCGGCGTCGTCGCCGATCAGCGACTCGGGATCGTCGTCTTCAGGCCAGCGTGTGATGTCGCGTTCGTCTGCCATGCAAACAGAATAGCCCCGAAAGAACCGGTTATGTCCGATTCATCCGGGGCTATTGCTGTTTGCCTTGCTACTTGTGGACCACCGACTTCGGGTCAGCGGTCAGGGTGTTGAAGTAGCTGGGCGTCGACAGGTAGCCGATGCCGTAGGAGCCCGGGGGATTCCAGTCGGCGTAGACGCTGGCCGCATCCTTCACCCGGTCGGTGATCGTGGTGTCATTCGGGTAGTCGATCATCTTGCCCGGCAGGGTGCCCGTGTAGCCCCAGGAGTGCGGGAGCACGTAGAACCTGCGGTCACTGAACCGGGCAGGCTGCTCGGCGGCCAGGGCTGCGATGGCGTTGCCCACGGCACGGTGGTCGGGGTGGGGCTCCACGGCGCTGATGTAGGTGTGGCCCTTGATCCGCACCACCGAGCCGAGCTGGTTAGCCACAGCCAGGATCGCAGCCTTCGCGCTGGCCGTGGTCACCCCGCCGTCAGGCAGCTCGGCGAAGTGAAGGGCAGCGTTCGGGGCAGTCAGCGCAGCCACGGCCCGGATGGCCTCGGTCTGTCGGGCCATCGCGAAGTCGTTGCGGGTCAGTGTCGGGTAGCCCTGGGCGGCCAGGGTGTTGTTGAGCCCGCCGAGGACGTTGCTGGCCTCGCCATAGGTGAGGATGAGGACGTGGACGTTCTGGCCGGAGTGCTCGGCGATGGAGACGCCCATGGCCAGGGTCTCGTCATCGGGATGCGCGGCCACGAAAAGCACTGGGGTTCCCGACGCCGTTGGGATGGGTGTCGGGCTGGCGGGGGGCTGGCCATCGGGGGGCGAGGCCTGCGCGGGTGCCAGGGTGGCCAGGGCTGCGATGAGTGCCGCAGCTCCCGTGACCATGATGGAGAGCTTGATCTTGCCGGTTGCCATTGCTGTTCCCCTTCCCAGAGGACTAGGCGGTTATCTGGTTAATGTACCTCATGGACATCCACGTTTGATGCTGCACGGCTGTCGAATTCAGGGCACCACCGGAAGTCTGGACGGCAAGCATCTCCACATACTCACCGGCATTCAGGTCATATTCCGAGGCAGCGTGGATGACAGCCGTTCCCGTAGCAGCCGTGTTCGTGGCCTGTTCGGTAACCATGGTCACACCGTTGGCCCGGATCTGGCAGATGCGACGACCGACAGCATTCGCATCGAAACCGACATTGGCCAGGATCAGGTAGCGTCCCGTCAGCGTGGCAGTCAGCCTAGACGGGTTTGCCCCGTTCCACACGCTGCCATTGCCCCACAGTGGCATAGCCAGCGGAATGACCGTAGGAGTGTTGTTGGCCAGCGCCGTCGCCCCCGATCCCCAGGCCTTTCCCTGAGGGGCGACGAATGCCGGTGGGTCAACGAAGTCAGCCGGGTTGATCTTGCCGACGCAGAACCACGACGCCGCATCGGAGGTCAGGGCAGACTGCCCCACCATCCCCACCACATCCCCGACGACCGGGGTATACCAGTCCAGGTAGCCGACCCCGGCGAAGTCGGTGCCCTGGACGTTCACAGTCAGTGGAGTCGCCTGGGAGACGACCCCGATCCGCACCGTCGAAGGTGTAGCCGGGGTCGCCTGGATCTGGGCGACCAGGGGCTGGGTCACGAGATAGGCCGGACGAACAGCCGGGAGTGGAGCAGAACCGTGGTGTTGATGACCTCCAGGGCGTTCTGGGCCCACTGAAGGGTCAGGTTGCCTGTCGTACCCACGGTGACCACGGTGGCGCTCAGGTGGGCTGTCAGGGCGGCACCGGCACCAGCTCCACCGAAGGCAACCGTGGCAGGCAGGCCCACAGCGGCGAACAGGCCGTCACCTGAGGCACCGGCTGATGCCGTCGACAGGCCGATGCCACCCAGCGTGCCAGTCATACCAGCCGGTCCGGCGAAGGTGAACTTGATGTCAGCCGTGGTGCCCGAGATGTAGAAGATCACCGCGTCGACAGCGTAGGTGGTGTTGGCCGCAGGCAGCGGAACGACCAGCTCGGGGTCATTGATCAGGGCCGTGGAGTTGTTGACGTTCGGGGCGCTGGCCGTCTTGAACACCTGGATCGGGGTGACCGGAAGCCACTTCGCGCCCGTGTACCGGTCATACCAGGTGGATGTGTTCAGGATCGACAGCTCGCCCTGGGTCGGCGCAGGGTTGCGCGCAGTCCGGTCGGCCAGGTTCGTGTACCGCTGGACAAGCCGGTTCTCCACATCGGCGATCTGGTCGATGAAAGCCTGCGGATTGTCAGCCCCATCCGTACCGATCGGGATGGTGATCTGCTGGTTGGTGGTATTGGTAGGCATGGTGCCTCCCCCCTTAGGCCTGGCTTACCAGGTAGCCGAAAGTGGTGGTACGGGTGATTAGCGCCCCGGCCCCAGTGGTGAGGACCTGAGCCCTGATGACATCAGCTGGTGCGCAGTTGAAAAGACCGATCACCTGAAGACCTGGGTCAAGGTTGGCGTTGGCTGCCGGTGAGGACATCTTGCGCCTGTAGATGACGGTGCCGTTCTGCGTCAGGGCCAGGGCGACCGAGGTGATCCCCACCCCCGAAAGGTGCTCGGCCCATGAGGAGAACAGGTACCAGCCACGGGTCTGGATGGTGAAAGCGGAGTTGTCCACGGCCAGGTTGACGATGCCGTTGTTGTCGTAGTTCTCCACCTGATAGATCAGGTTGGTGTTGACGTTGGGCGCGGCGATGCCCTGGCTGATGTTGCTGGAAGCCCTAGCTGATGGCCTATTGAGCGCCCTCGACTCAACCAAGCGGGTTGTACTCACCGCATCCTGGATAGCTTCAGCCCAGTCGGCGAAGATATCGCAGTCGATGTTCTCCCCCGCGCATGGATAGGGGATGCCGAAGACTGGTGTCTGCCCAGGCACCTAAACCACCCCGATCTGCGGTGTGTCACCCAGGTATACGACCCACAGCCGGGCCTGGGGGGTGATGGTCAGGTTCGGATTGTTGGCCACGCCGGTACCGAAGAACCGGATGGAAAGGTCCACCGGGTTGGGTGAGGTGAAGTCCCCACCGGGGAAGAACACGGTGCCAGCCGGAAGGACGTTCTCGCCATTACCGGTAAGGCTTTCCAGGGTGGTGTCCTGGAACTGGCCCAGGATGCCGTCACCGGAGATGATTCCAGTGTTCTGGATTGCCTGTAGGACCAGGGACCTGGACTGTCCTGCGGCTGGGGTGGGGTCGGTGAGGTTGCCGTTGCATCCGATGTAGTACCAGCCCCGAAGGTTGGGCAGCGCTGGCGTATTGCCCAGCGGAGTAGTGGGCCAGTTCAGTGAGGTGACACTAGCGCTGGCGAAAGAGATGAACTGCCCATCAGTGAGCGGACCCTGGTTGGGGATAGTCCAGATGGCTACCGGGGCGCGCATGAACGAGTCGTATTCGTCGGTCGCGGCGACCAGTGACGATTCGACCTGCTCGGCGAAGCACTGCATGTAAAGGGCCACGGCGGCCATGTCCGTACCGTCAAGGCAGGGAAGGTTCTGCTGTGGTGTGAATTTCATGCCGTCGACTCCGCTGTCCAGTAGACCGTCATCTCGGCATGGGCAATGGTCAGGACACCCGACAGGGAAGTTCCGGTTGCCTCTACTGTGGCACCGATGTCCAGGGTCGAGTTGGCGGCCAGGAATGCCGGTGTTACCTGGATGGCGTAGGCCATCCGGTTCTGGATCGTGTTCGGCGCTACGGCGATAAGGCTCGTTGTCCACTGGGCAACGGAGTCCGAAAGGACGGTCAGGGGCCTTTGTACGATGCTGGAGGACATTTCGTTGCCGACCGCAGTGCCTGGGGTGCCAGTAACGTAAAGCTCAATCCACCAGATGCCAGGTCGGTTGATCTTCACATAGGCGTTGTCGGCGTCCAGGTTGACCATGTTGTCGTTGTCCAGGACCACCGTGTCCCAGAAGACCTGCTGGGAGGTCGGGATAGTGGCGGTAGTGGTCTGCCCGTTATTCATGGCGACCTTGGCGAACGGAACACCTGATCCCGTTCGCCGCACTGTCGAGTCGAACGAGTTGAGCACGATCTCCATCTGGTCGGCCATGTCGCACCAGACCGTCGAAGGCTCACATACGGTGCCGGTGTTCAGGCACGGCGAGTCGGCGCATTCGAAGAACGGCAGACAGTCGGGGTGGGTGTAGGCGACCACTCACACCACCTCCAAAGGACCCAGGACCAGGGACCTACCCTGAACCCTCATGGGTCCGGACAGATCGAGCGGGATCGTGTAGCTAGATACAACCTGGATGATATCGGACCTTCCGGCCACATTCAGTGAAACAGTGTCACCAAGCTCCAAAGCCGCATCTGGGGTCATCGTCCAAGCCCACGCGTCGACCAGGGAAGACAGCCTGCGCAGGTTGTCCCCAGCCGCGCCCTGGGCAGCTCCCTGGGATGCCGGGGTCTGGAGGCGTAGCAGCTGGTGGCGTCGGCCGAAGTTGCCGAAGATGTAGGTCGGGCTGGTCGGGTTGTCGTCCGAGGCCGTGGCGTAGACGGGATCGTCACCGTTCAGGCGCTCCCCACTGACCGTGAGGGAGTTGTAGACCATGGACCTGGAGCGGGTGGCCGCCCAGGAGGTCACGCTGCCGTCCGGACCGTCTGCGTAGGTGACCACGGGTGGGTTGGGAACGGTCCACGGGTACCTGCGCAGCACGAACGACCCATCGGCCAGGCAGTACCAGAACGCGCCCACGCTGGTGGCCAGCTCGTCCAGGGCCTGCCCTCGGTCAAGCTGCCAGGTGAGCTGCTGGACTGGGATGCCGAACGTGTCGAAGGTGCCGAAGCTGGCCAGCGGGACCGCGTCGGTGATCAGGTTGCGGACCTCTTCTTCGACCAAGATCCCGGCGTCGGAGTTCTGGGGCTTGAGGAACTTGACGTCCAGGACGTCCACGGCCGGGTCGGAGGCGCTGATCGTGCAGGTGCCCTCGGAGGACAGGGACGCTTCCTGGATACGCCCGAGGAAGACGACCCAGGCGTACCGGGTGCCTTCGGCGAACTCGATACCCCGGGTGACCCTGATCATGTTGCCGTACGGGGCCAGCAGGTCGCCCGGCTCGAACGGGTAGTAGGACTCGTCGAAGGTGATGGTGCATGTCCTGGCCACCCTGGAGGTCAGATCGGCGCTCACGTTGCCGCTCAGGTACACGGGATCGGTGGCCAGGACGTTGCGGTTGCCGTCCAGGATCTCGACCAGCAGGTAGGGCTGGTGCGACGTCGCCAGGGCCTGGCGGTACATGGGGTTCAGGCCATCGGGCAGCATCAGGTCCCCTGCTCGATGTCGATCCACGTGTTGCCGACCTCGACCGCGTCCCAGTCGACGAAGTCAGCCTGCACGTCGTCCCAGGTCTGGATACCTGCCGGTCCTGGGCCGCCAGCAGTGGAGGCGCGTCCCCTGATCAGGTCTTCCCAGGTCAGGCCAGAAGCTTCCAGCTCGCCCCAGGTGGTGTAGATGTCGCACAGGTTGTCCATCTGCGATCCGCACGGGCCCTGCATCGGCCCGGCTGGCCGGGCGACCTGGACATGGGGCAGGTCGATGACCCGGACCTGGAACTTGTGGTCGCTGAGCCCCCTGTCGACGTCGATGGTCGAGATCGCCATATACCTGTCGGCGATGCCGTACTCGGGTGGGCCCTGGATCAGGATCGGTGAACCGGCCGCGTTCAGGGTGAGCAGGGCGTCACGGTCAGCGAAGGTACGGGTGACGACCTGGAGTGTGGATGACGCCCCTCGCCTGGCCCGGCTGATCGACATGGGCAGTGCCGCGTTGACCGGGTTGAGCAGCAGTGAGTTCGACGGGTAGGCCTCTGTCGACATGGAGGCGAAGAAGATCCCCGAACCGGGGATGCAGAACTCGCCATCGATGTTGGCCAGGTTGGCCTGGGTGAAGCACAGCGGCATGGCCTGGTCGTTGCACGGCCTGACCGGGTCCTTGAGCCTGAAGATGCCATTGGACGGCATCGTGGATTCGGTGGTCTGGACGGTGACAGGCTCGCAGGGTGGGCAGGCGTCAACAGCCCGGAAGTTATCCGTGGAAAAGATGGGGGCAACGTTGGTTCCGTCACGCCTTGCCAGCGAACCGACCTGCGTTCCGGTTAGGGACGGCTCGGAGTCGACGGCGGTTACCGTCCAGGCATCTGGCTCAATTCCACCTGCTGGCCAGAACTTGGCCCTGAAGTCACTTCCGAACCCCTGGAAACGTACCGACATTTCACTATTTGGAGCGTAGCCGCTGAAGCCAGTAATGAGCGTTCCGATGACAGTTCCGACTCCGCCGACGAACTTGGCCATGAAGACTGAGGTGACTCCTGTTGTCTCCCAGTTGACGCAGGCCTGATAGGTGTTGTTTTCGTCGGTGAATCGACCACACAGGCGCGACGTATTCGACAGGGTAAGTGCCGTCTGGTCGGTGGAGAGATCGCCATAGATGTCGAAGTCGGAGGTACCAAGATCAACGGTAGCCACACGGACTGCGCCGGTAGTGCATGTCAGGCGTCCCTTGCCGCCGTTGACGTCGTAGTCGCCTGGGACTGTTCCACCGGCCAGGGCGTAGGCCAGTGGGGAAAGGATGCCCGTCTCTGTCGATCCCCACGAGTTGACCAGGGTCCGGTTGAATCCGTCGAAGAACAGGGTTTCTGCGGCCGATGGGATGCACGGTGCCCCGAGGCCTTCGGTGATGTAGTAGACCGGTGTGTCCAATGGGACTTCGGTGTCCCAGAAGACGCCGTGTCCGCAGGACAGTTCGAGGTAGTCCCCGGTGAAGCACACGTAGGGCCGAAGCGGGACACATTCGCCTGTCTCGGCGTTGACGCGAAGGACCCGGGCCGCTGTCACCGATGGGGTGTCGGACCAGTTGACTTCAACCCTGTTGTAGGTGCGGAAGGGGTCGGGGAAGCTGGTGATGATGGGCATCAGTTGCTCCGGCTTCCGTAGGCGAGGCTACGTGCTGTGACGGCCATTGACTGGTCAACCCTGGCATCAATGTACGCGTCGATCTGCCTGTTGCCGATGTACACGTTGATGTTCGGGCTGAGCATGGATGTCAGCCCGGCTTCGTTGAGAACTTCAGCAGCCCGGCCTGGGTTGGTGAGCGGGATGACGGCCTCAGGTCCGGCCTCGCCGATGAGTGCATTGGTAGGCCCGGTGACGATGCCGCCCCGGGCGAACTTCTGCTGGCCTCCAGGCCCGCGTGGGTTGAAGTTCGGGTTGATCAGGCCCTGGAGGTAGATGGCATCCCTGAGGGCTTCGTTGAACGCTTCGAGCCTGGTCAGGCTGGAGCTGGTGATGCCGGACTGCTTCGGGGCTGGGATCTTCAGCAGAGCACCGATGATCTTGTCGACCTCGGCACGGGACAGGCCCATCTGCTTGGCCAGCGCATAGACCTCGCGAGTCTGGGCATTGAACGCCGAGTTGGCCGCATTGGTGTCACCGGTCAGCTGGATCGTGTCATCGCGGGTCTTCAGGATCGTCTGAGCCAGATCCAGCAGAACCTTCGCATTGTCCCGACCGGCCTGGTTGTTCAAGTTCAGGGTGTCGTGGTTCTTCTTAAGCGACTCGGAAAGGTCATCGATGCCCTGCTCGAAAGCGATCTGGTTGGACACCTGCGCCACGGTCAGCTTCGTCAGCAGGGCGATCTGGGCGTTCAGCTCCTCGATCGCCTGAGTCTCAGCCTCGGTGGGCAGCAGCGTGCCCTCAATGGCCTCACCGAAGAAGCCGACCTCATCGCCTGCGATCTCGAAGTTCTCGGCCAGCTTCAGAATCTCGTCGTTGGTCTGGAGGTCGATGAACTGAAGCTCGGAGATGTCCTTGAGGATGCCGAACAGATCCAGGCCGACATCGACCAGGAAGGTGACCACCTCAATGGTGTCCTCGACTGCGATAAGGATGTCGTAGAAGGCATCCGGCGCATTCGGGTTGTTGAGGATCGTGTCGAAGAAGTCGCCGACAGCCACGCCGATCTGGCGCAGGCCGACCTGGAGCGGGACGAAGAACTCGTCGATACCGGCCAGGCCGTTGTTGATGCCCGGTAGGGCTTCCTCGACCAGGCCGAGCAGGGCGTCGGTGAGGGGCACGACAGCCTTGGCGGCGCGGGCCAGGACGGTGCCGATGATCGGGTCGAGTTCCCTGACGCGCCGGTCGATCAGATCCAGGGCGTTGATGAAGTTGCGGGCGATGTACTGGGAGCCGTTGAGCACGGTGGTGCGGACGCTAGAGATGGTCCGGTCGAAGGCGTCCCTGACCTCTTCGAACTGGGACGCGGCTAGGACACCGATGACACCGAGCCCGGCCAGGGTGATTCCGGCGACGATCGCGGCACCGAGGGCGGCACCGAGGCTCAGGGCGACGGGGGCCAGGGCGACCAGGACGGCACCGAGGGCGATCTTCAGCTCGGCTGGCAGTCCGGACAGGCCGTCGTCGATCGTGTCGATGATGCCCTTGGTCAGCTTGCCGAAGATCGTGTCGGTTCCGCCTACGGCATCCTCGACACCCTTGGTGACCTTGCTACGGTTGCGCCTGATGCCGTTTCCGGCCTCTTCCGATACCGACTCACCAACCCGTCGCGCAGAGACCCTGACGTCCTTCTCAGACGCCGCGACGATGGCGTCCAGCTGCCGACCAAGCTCACGGGCAAACGGAGCCGTGTCCGCATGCACCTCGATGAAAGCTTTGCCCAGCGCCATAGGATCATCTTACGGCTTTGGTCCGTTTTTCCTACCTCATGACCGCATTCATGGCGTTAAGGAACGCTTGCTCCTCGGCGTCGAAGTCGATCGCAGCCTCAGTGCCCTTGGGTGGGGTCTCAATCCGGGTGACCCAGGAGGCCTTCTTCTTCGGATCGATATGAGACATGGTCTTGCTCCACACCTCATCAAGCCACCCGGCCAGGGACATGCCGGTAGCGCCATTGACGTGGACAACCGACCAGGCGTCCTTGACTGAGGCGAGCAGGTTCATCACCACATACCAGGGCCTGTCAGCTGCCGTCGAGATGGCTTCCTGGCCCAGCTTGGCGATGTCGGCGCTGGTAACCCGGCCTTCCCACAGGGCCTCTTCGACGTGGGATACCGCGTCCGTACCGGCCAGCAGGGGAAATATCTCGTAGGCGTCAGGACTCGGGCCGTCGAGTAGGACGATCCACTCCACCGCGTCCATGGCCGGGATGGTGTATGCCGCGTCTTCGAATACGACAGTCAAAGGGCATGGGCGCAGGTGGAGTAGGAGATCACTTGCGCTGGACACGGACAGGGCTCGCCTTGCCCTTGGCCTTCTCGATCGCCTTGTCCTCGGATGCCTCGGCGTTGGCGTTGACCTTGGTCAGGATGGCGGCCAGCACAGTCGAGTGGTCGATCTTGCCGGTCAGGTACAGGTCGAAGACGATGTCCCGGTCGGCCTCGTTGATCAGGGACTCAAGCAGCGTGCCGATCCGGTTGATCTGGGTCTGCCAGAACTCCGTCTTGTCGTCGTCAGTCGATGACCTGATAGTGCGGCCGATCCTGACCATGGCCTCAAGCTGACCCTGGGTCGGCGGAGTGAACCCGACGACCCGGCCAGCGAGGATGATCGTGTTGTCCGTATCAGTCATATGTTCATGCTAGCGGGTAACTATAACTTTGAACCCAAAACGTGGCGCTTCGGTCAAAAGTGCCTGAACCATGTAGGGCTGAGGTGCCGTACCCGGATGGTTGACCACAGGCAGCCTGACCCGCTTACCGGCCTTGCGCCAGTAGAACACCAGATAGTCGGCCCGCTTGGGCGTGATGGTCCTGGCTGGCTGGCCCTCATGAACCGAGTAGGCGTAGATCAGCGAAGAACCCGAGATGCCCCGCACATCCGTACCGATCACCTGCACCGACCAGTCGATCGACTGCTTCAGCCTGCCCGTCGAATACGGGCCGCCCGGGGCATTGCGGCGAGCCTTGTTATTGACAGCCCTGGTGCAGGCGCGGACTTCTTTAGTCGCCAGCTCCAGAGCCAGTGCCTTCGCTGCCCCCGACTTCAGATCCACCCGGCTCGCCATCGGCCCATCCCTTCTTGCGACGCTGGGCGGCTGTCAGCTTCTTACGCCCTGAAGGCAGCGGATCGACATAAGGCACCAGCAGGCCTGCCTTGACGGCCATCCGACCTGTCACGCCAAGCTGGGCACTGGTATAGATCCGACCCCTGGCGAACTTGCCCACATGGCTAACCGCAATCCAGCTCTGCACCGTCATCCTCGCAATCGACGCAAGTCTCCAGGATGCCCATCTGGGCCACACCTGAACCGGTCATACCGATTAGTGGAAACCTTACCCCGGATGGCCTAAGGCAGCGGTTGCACCAGATCCCCACCTCCGCCTTGTCGACGTCGGCGGTCAAGGTGATGGAGAACTCGCGAATCCAGTCGGTCATCAGCAGCACTCCGAATTGATGATCTGGACACTGACCTGCCAGGTGCCACCTGCACAGCCTCCCGTAGTCGGCAGTGGCACCCATGAGCCCAAGGCGATAGAGCCCGGGTCGAGTTGGTTGAACAGGCAGCAGAAGGCCTGCCTCATCGCCTTGGCATCCCTCATGATGTTGACCTGGAGTTCGGTCCATTCCTCGCAGGTGGGGATGGTGGAGATGCCACCTGTGGGAGCACAGCGCATAACACCCAGCTCGAACACGGCACCCCAGCCCATGGGCCCGCAGCCGTTCCAGACGGTCAGGGTGTCCGGGGTGGGGAAGTCGGTGGCTGAGCTGAAAATGTCGGCGACCCGCAGCCAGGCCAGCCCTGAGCAGCACAGGTCCTGGTATTCGGAGGCGTCCATGGACGCGGCTTCGCCTACCCGGAAGCAGCACTCTGACGGCCTGGTGCCGCCCTCAAGCATGGTCGGTTGGCCGTGCTCGGTGATCAGGGCGGCACAGAAGCAGTCCAGCAGTTCCTGGGCCAGCGGCTGGATCATGGTGTCAGCCACGGCTCACCTTTTCTTTGACTGCTTCAAGGTCGATGGCATCGGTCCAATCCTCTACGACTACGGCGTTGTATGACTTAAGCGTCTGATCGACGGCCCACTTACCATCTTTGGCCACCGCGCGCTCATAAAGCCACTTCGGGATAAGGATTGGCTGGGTCATGGTGTGGTTACCTGCCTGGTGACGGGAAGGTCTGGACTCCACACCCGCATGGGCCTGGCCAGCCCGGCTGGGTTGTAGGCCTTGATGATCTGGTCCACCTCGGGGATGCCGGTGAACATGTTGGCGATCAGGTAGTCGATGTTCTGGAAGGTCAGCTGGACGCCCTGGCGGGCGATGGTGGATAGCCTTCCGGGCAGCCTGCATGACTGGCCAGCGCAGGCCTTGGCGAACTCACACGCCAGGGTCGCCGCAGCCTCCAGTAGGGCTGCCGGGACTGGTTCACCGCGCAGGTAGGTGACGACCAGGGTGTTGTCGTTGAAGATGCCCAGGCCCGCATCGACGTTGTAGTTCTGGCACTCAGTCCAGTGGCCCCCATCGGTGCGGACAAGCCACTTCGAGTCATCGACCCGGTAGGCGGACGGGTCGACCAGGAAGCCGTCCTGGATCACCGAGGTGACTCCCGTTACCGGACCAGGCAGATAGACCTGCTGGTCAGGTTCACAGGTGCAGCATCCGGGCCCACCACCGAGGGAGCCGCAGCCGCAGAAGCAGTTACGCCAAACGCCGTTGAGAACATATGGCAGGTATGGGCCGAATAGGCCATCGTTCCAGAACCAGCCGAGCGTTCCTGAATTGCACCAGCGGCCACATGGCCTGACTGTCTGTGGGCACTGACCGAACTGCTTGCCGGTGGCAGCCCAAAGGACTGTCGTGGCGTAGTTCAGGGCCCTTGCCTGTGCGGCTGGGTCCAAGGTGTCCCAGCATTCGCAGCAGTCGTTGAACTGAATGTCCCACGCGCAGGGCCCAGTCGCCACGATCCACCTCCTTGACGCTATGTCTGATTTACCATGATATGGCAAAGGAGGTCCCAAATGGCCCTGACAACCGTGACCCTGCACGGGCAGATCCTGGAGTTGGACGGCCTGACCCCGGCCGTGGGGGCGGTGACCTTCAAGACCTTGATCGAGTTGAATGACATCGTCGACAACGTCACCTACCAGCCCAGCACATTCGTGGTGACACTGGACGTCAACGGCGAGTTCACGATCGTCCTGCCAGCCACCGACAATCCGGACATCGTTCCGCTGAACTGGGTCTACCAGGCGTTCGTGTCCACGGCCACCTGGCGCGAGACGATCTACTTCCAGCTGCCCTTCGCCCCGGGCACCACGGAGTTCGCTGACCTGGAGCGCCTGGACTACGACCCGTGCGCCCAGGTTGTGGGTGGAACACCCGAGCCCCCCGACAATCCGAACCTGTTCGTCCTCAAGTCCGGCGACACCATGACCGGCAACCTGATCATCAACGCGAACCTTCAGGTCAGCGGCTCGGCCGGAGTTACCTACGGGAACACAACCCTGAACATCGGCCAGATCCTGGCTATGAACGCCTCCACCTGTGTTCTATCTGGCGGGGAGCTGATCCCGAACGCCGACCCGACGAAGATCGACATCACGGCCATGACTGGCCTGATCGTCGACTGGGATTCGGTCAGCCCCGTCACCGGCACCAATCCGAACCTGACCTACGTCACCTGGCCAGGCGTTGTTGGACTCACCCCGACCTTCGCGCCCATCACCTGGTACCTGGTCAACTCGGCCGGTGCCCTGGTGCAGATGGCCAACCAGCCAACCCCGGCACAGCGACGCCAGAACGTTGTTCTTGGACTCACCCTCACTCAGGGTGGCATCATCCTCGTCGACCAGACACTGCCCACCATTCCATCGCAGCTCAACAACCAGCTCGCGGACCTGATGGACTCCCTCGGGCCATTCATCGACGCCGGATGCGTCATGACACCCAACGGAGTCAACCTGTCCTGGAACCTCAGCCAGGGCGACACATTCACGCGCGCCTTCTCGCAGGTGCCTGACTACGAAGACCCACACAACGCGGTCATCGCCGGGCAGACACCCGTACAGTTCCGGCACATCACCCGGCTCACCGGTTCCGCAGGTCCACTGACAAACCTGCTCAATGTCGGCTTCTACGACAACGGCGGTGTCGTCACCCCGGTCGGTGGTGGAGCTAATACCTCAACAAACTTCCGGGTCTGGGGCTTCGCCAACAACACGGTCAACGAACAGATCCTTGTCCAGTACGGGCAGAACACCTACGCCTCCCTGACTGCGGCAATCAACGGCCTCGGCTCAGGCAACTACATCCCACAGCCCGCCACGGCCCTTGGCGCACTCATCGGATGGATCTCAGTGACCAGGACCGCGACCAACCTGTCCGACCCGACCCAGTGCGTGTTCACCAAGTCCCCGAAGTTCCCTACCCCATAGGAGCACCATGGCAAGCAATGAAGGCCACATCCATTGGTCCGGGGGAAATGACGAGACCGTCAACTATCTCGGCCAGGAACTGCGGATGCAGGTCAACGAGAACCCGGGCGACCCGATCGGTGCCCTGCACATCCACGCGGATGGCTTCGTAGGCGAGCCGCTGTTCCTTCCCAACTCGAATTCCTCATCGCCGGTATGGACGGCAGTGCCCGGGACTGCCCCGGTCCTGGAAGTGCGCCAGGATGGGCATTATCCGCAGAACTACATCCGCATTCGACAGGCATAACCTGCCACAATAAGCAAAGAACCCCAGGCCGCCACCTGGGGTTCGCTTATTGCTTCAGATCACGGGACGACGAAGGTGGCGAAAGCGATGTCGGTCGTGACCGAGGCGTCGCGGACGCTGACCGTGTAGACGCCCGAAAGCGGGTAGGTGTGGTTCGAGGTACCGGACTCGGCCGCACCCAGTGTGGATGTGCCGTCGCCCCAGAAGATGTCCACGACACCAGCGGCGGCCACGTTGGCGTAGGCCAGTGTGGTAGCCAGCGGGTTGCCACCGACGTTGGTGGTCAGGGACGAGATCGTCGGCTGGGCAGCCGAGCTTGGGCACGTGTTGGCGTTCTGCTGCACGGCCACGTTGGCGTTGGAGACGTTGTAGAAGATGTTCGTCCCCGCCACGTAGCCCGCGACCAGGTCAGTTCCGCCCCTGCGCAGGACCAGCGAACCAGCTCCGAAAGCCTCCTCGGGGATGACGATCGAGGTGACGTTCGAGTTCGAAGAGGTCCGCACGCGTGGACGGTTGGCAGCGGCGACCCAGCACAGGACACGCTGAGCCATCGCCTTGAGCTGGGCGTAGTTGTTAGCGGTGATGGTCAGTGAACCACCGGCCATGATCAGCCTCCTTAGGCGACGACGACGTTTTCAGCGAAGTAGGCACCCGAGCTGATGTTGCCCGGGTAAAGCGAGATGTCGTAGCTGCCCGCCAGCGCGTAGACATGGGTGATCGGACCGGCCGTGAACTCCTCAAGTGGGGTCAGGTCGCCCCAGTCGACGAACACGGGGTAGTCCACGCCGGACGGCAGGGTCGCTGTCACGGTCAGGACACCCGTGTCTGAGGCCGTCAGGGCCAGTGGCAGCGCAAGGCAGCCACACGAGGCCACAGGAGGCTCCAGAGTCGTCCAGATCCACTCCTCGTGGTCGTTGGCACCGACGATCTGGTAGAAGGGCAGCGGGTCACCCAGGGTCGCCACGGCGGCCGACTCCTGAACGGTGTAGGGCCCGACACCCCACGGGCTGCCCTTCTGCGTCCTGGCGGTCAGGACGAAGTCAGCGGCACCGTTCTCCAGGGTGATGTCGCCTACCGTTCCCTCGATCATCCAAGGGAAGAGCAGGTAGCCGAACCGGGTCTCCCCGACTCCGCAGGCCGCCCCGGTGGTCCTTGTCCAGACCTCGATGGCGACGTTGACCAGCGCGGCTGAGCCCTCGGTGACGCGGAAGCCGATCACGTTAGGCGGGGTGGCGTCGTCGGAAAGGACTTCCTCACCGGCAACGAGGTTGACCAGGTGTGGATCGACGTTGCACATCGTCATCGTGACGTTGATCCACTTGAGGATAGGCGGGTCGGTCTCCGTCACACAGAAGACGCCGTCGCCATTCTTCTTGAAGAAATCCTCACGGTCCTCGTATTCGCGAGCGATCTCAACCGTGATAGTGCCATCGGTGACGACAGTGGAGCAGTCGCCCTCGACGACATTGCCACACTCATCCAGCCTTGTAGCGCGAAGCTTCGGGACCTTGAACGGGGTGGCGCAAATGGTAGGCATCAGTCACCTTCCTTCGCAGGCTGGGCCTTGCGGGGGCGGCCAGGGCGACGACGCTGAACCTCTTCAGAAGGCTCCTCATCTTCGACCACGGCATCCACCGCGAGGTACTTGGCATACAGGTCCTCAGGCACGATGAAAGCCAGCCCGTTGTCGTAGCTGGTCCTCACCTGCATGACGTCATCGGCTAGGGCCAGAAGCCGCTGGGCGACCTGCTTCTCCTGCCCGTGCGCGGGGTAAATCTCCGCCATAGCTACGCCACCACCAGAGTTGTCAGAGTCGCGAAAGCGCCGCACTCGTAGGTGACGACGTACTCGCGCTCACGGAACGCATTGACCTGGTTAGTCGACCGGTTGATAGCCGCGTCGAATGGGGTGTAGAACACCTCAGACTCCGGGGTCCTCCAGATCGACACCTGGCCCGTGATGTAGATCCACGCCGCACCGGCACCTGGGGCTACGCCGACCGGCGAGCTTCCCGAGTAGTTGCCGAACACGACAGCTGATCCGGCTGGGGTGCGCCAGATGCCTGCGGAGTCCTTCTCGATCAGGTGGTTGGCGGCCAGCCACGGTCCGGCGAAGTACGGCACGTGGATCACGCCGACCAGGCCGTAGGTGGAGTAAAGGGCCTCTTCGAGCAGGCCAATGGCCGTCACCGGGTCAGCTGAGGCGGCCAGGGCCGTGGCTGCTGGTGTGGAGTTGGACAGGCTCGGGTTGATGCCGCACAGGCCGTCTGAGAAGGTCAGCTCAACCGCAGCCTGCTCACCCGCGATGGCCTTCTCGCGCAGGAAGTTGCGCATCCTGGCTTCGGTCATCGACGGAAGGCCACAGGTCAGGTCGGTGACCACCACGAACGGGTCACCGGTGATGATGTTGTACTCATCGTCGATGACCTTGGTGCCGAGCGTATCGATGCAATTGGTCTCAAAGCAGTACGGAATGCCGCAGACGTGAGTCTCGTACTCCAGACCACCCTGGCGTGCATGGATGGGCAGGTTGTCCGACATGGCCCCCATGGCTGTTACGACCTTGAAAAGGCCATAGCTGGGGGTTAGCGACCCTGGCCTGTTGACCAGTACGCGCATGTTGGGAAGGACTGCCATCTCACACCTCCTTTAAGGGTTCGAATCGGCTAACAAGAAGGGGCCCAGGCCTGAGTGGCCCAGGCCCCTGACTTGCTAATCCGATTACGGGGTGATGTCCGTGCAAGCCACGGTCTGGAGAGCTGAAGTCGCACCGCTCGGGCAGATGTTCACGGTGTAGACACGGCTCAGCGGGCACATGCGCATTGGCTTGAAGCCATCCTCCAGGAACAGCTGCGTAACCAAGTTTTGCGGCAGGTTCACGCTGTCGTAAATGGACTCAAGCCGGATAACGTCCAGCCTGGCCAGGACCCACGTACCGGCCGGGTAGGCGAGGAACTGAACCTGCTTAGGAGTGACCAGGGCAGGCAGGGTGGTGATAGGCGTGTCCGCGCCAGGTCCGGTCACCACTCCAGAGAACGAGTCCTGCCAGTCGTAGACGAACTGGACTCGCGCACCACGCATGGTGAACCAAGAGCTGATCTGGCTGTCGGTGAGGCCGACTCCGTCGAATCCGTTACGGCGCGAGAAGTCCTGGCGCATCATCGAAAGAATCCAGAACGGGAGGACGATCTCGATGGTGTTCGAGAAGTCCAGGCGCAGGCGGTAGCGGATGTCGACGATCGCCATCTCGACAATGCCCAGCAGGTTGCTGATGAGCGAGTTGTCGGTAGCCCACGGGTCAACCGTGGACGGGGCGACCGCGACCGAGCCAGCCACGATCTGGGCGATGACCGAGCGGTTCACGAAGTGCGCGAACGTGGCCAGGGCACCGCGAACGAAGGTCTCGACGAACTCCGGGTATGCGCGATTCTGGAGAATAGACCCAGTCAGGCACAGAACGGACACATCGAGGCGATCGTCCACAAATGGAGGACACGGGATTTCGACGCATGTCTTTGTGACATCCGCGATGACCTGGGCCTCAGTCAGAATGTTGAAGCCGACGCCGGTACCGAAGATCGAGTCGAACTCGATGCCCTGGTTGTGCCGGATTCCACCCCTTCGGGCGATAACCTCGGGGCCGGACCACATACCGTCCGAACCGATCTGAAGGCAGGTGCCATACAGGGTCTCGGAAGGCGCGCACCATCCGTTGGCGGCGACCAGGGAGCCACCCTCAAGGCGTGACTCGTCGGCGGCGCGGACCAGGACCTGGTGCTGCTCGGCCTCGCCCATGCCCTCGGTGATCGTGAACTCCGGACCGTAGTCACGGCGGATCTCAGCGATCGGGTGCTGGAGTGGACGCTGTGAGCTGCCCGGGGCTGGGTAGGAACGGGTCCTGGCCGAGAAGGCCTGGGCGAAGTCCTTCCAGCTGGTCAGGGTTGAGCCGTCCGAAACGCCTGGGATGTTGTTCGCGGCGACCAGGGTGTGCTGCTCGCCCATGAAGCCTGAGGCGTTGGTGGGGATGATGTCTCCGACCAGCGGGGCGGTGGCTGAGACGGCCACGGCGGCCTGCTCCACACGCTGGGCTGGGGTGACCTCGGGGGCTGAGGCGGCTACGACGGTCTCGGTGACCTCGAATGCCTCGGCTGGGATCTCGATGACCTGGGGGACGACGTGGCCGTCCGGGTTGCGCCCGACTGCCTGGGCCATGGCGAAGGCCTGCTCGAACGCTGACGGGTCAGCGGCCTCAAGCTGGGCGACCTTGTCCTGACGCTTCTTGATCTCGGCGACGGCCTCGACTCCGAAGGCGTGCAGCTCGGCGATGCGGGCTGCCTGCTCATCGGTGGCGTTGGCGAAGTCGGTGATCGAGTTGCGCAGCTCGGTCAGCTCATTGGTGGCGACACGAAGCAGGTCCTGGAGCCCGGCGACGCTGAACTGTGTCAGGTCGGTGGGGATAGTGAACATCGCTGATTACCCTCCCTGGGGCATCGCAGGTGGACGTGGGTCTTACGCGCGTAGTGGTGCAGCGCTCCCTGGTTCACCCGGCCCGCAGCCAGCGATGATCAGCTCGCAGTTCGATAATAACGCCTATGTCCGTTTTTGCAACTTTTGCCCGGAAGGTCGCTTGAAGTTTCCCCGACTACCGGGTTGCACATCCTGAACATGTGTGACTAGAGTGGTCTTCGTCAGGTCGGCGAGTGGGACATAGACCACGCATCGGCCTGGCATCCATGGGTCAAGTGGGACGGACCTGGCCTCCAAAGCCGGGAAAGACTGGGGTTCGACTCCTCAGGGACCTGCTAGGCTTCCAAACGTGGCTACTGGTGGAAGTCAGTACGAACGTAATGGAAGAACGCACTACGAGCGCAACAAAGATGCCTACTTGGCAGGCGTGCGGGAGCGACGAGAGCGCAACCGTGCATATGTCAACGGAATCAAGGGGCGAGACGGGTGCAAAGACTGTGGAATATCGGATTATCGGGTTCTGGATTTCGATCATCTTCCAGATTTCGAAAAACGACACCACGTCAGTTTCATGGTCCTGAACGGATTTTCGCTCAGCTCCATTGACGCGGAGATAGCCAAGTGCGAACTGGTTTGCGCCAACTGCCATAGGATCAGAACGCATGAAAGACTTAGAACTGAATAGGTAGCCCGGTGCGAAGCTGAGGAGTTCTTCTCCTTACAAGAGGGTTTGGTCGAAAGACTGACGCAGGTTCGAATCCTGCTGCCAGCTCAGCTGGTATGGCGGAGTGGCCTAACGCGCCTACGAAAGCCTCGGCGACTTTTACTCGGGCCACCTAACAACTTGAGAATTACATAGTGGCACCAGGTGCGATAGAGCCGGTTTCTTCTCACTGTTAATGAGGTGGTTGCAGGTTCGAGTCCTGTCCCCGGCTCCATGCCGGGGTAGCTCAACGGCAGAGCACTTACGTTTCCGGATCGACCTTTTACTCTGGTGCCACACAAGCCTTCATGGTCCAACGGACATGACGACGGCCTACGAAGCCGTAGATCCAGGTTCGATTCCTGGTGGAGGCACGTTACATAACTTGATAGCGGCCAGGTGCGCAGACGACCGATACTTCCCCCTACCACCAATCAGGGGGGTAGCTCAGTGGTAGAGCACCGGAGGCAAATCCGGAGGTCGGAGGTTCGAATCCTCTCCCCGTTTCGGTAGTCGACTTTTACTCTGGCCCACTAACACAACTTCATATCCCCAGGTGCGCTCGTTTTCGGGTACTTCACAAGTTCGATTCTTGTACCCCCCTCTCATGGGGGGTTGCCCATGGCGGGCAAGTTGGCCTCATAAGCCAATACCCCCGACGACACCTTTAACTCTGGGGATCTAAAGCATCGATGCCCGGTGCGAAGGCGAAGTACGGCTACTTCTTTTGGTGAAACTATGCCGTCGACAGCCGAACTTATCCTCGGGCATCACACTTTGATCCCCGCCGTCCTCAGGGACTGGCGGGGTTTTCTATTGGGGAGGGTTGGGATGACGCACAAGGCAATCATGGCACCGTTCTGGTCCAGCATTCTGATCTGCGACAGGCCAGCATGTGACGGGGCCTTCGGCACGATCAAGGAGAACGCTGACGACGTGCGGCAGGAGGCTGCATTCAAGCGTGGCTGGACCTATGACGCCGAGTCCGACACCGATCAGTGCCCGAACCACCAGGAGGAGGAGTAGACCATGGCCAAGCTCAACACCAAGCGCACAGCGCAGCCACCCAAGTCACCGGGTGTCATCCACACCGAGGCCAAGCCGAGCCTGGCTACAGGCAACGGTGCCCCCGGCTTTGCCCGCGACGCCAAGTCTGACCTGTTCCTGCTGGCGACCGGCTCCATGTTCGGGGAGAAGAAGTTCTACACCAAGACTGAGGACGAGTCGGCCCGGTTCGCCAGCCTGGTCCGTTCGGTCACCCAGGCCGACCCGGCGTGGATGCTGAACTTCATCACCTGGCTTCGGGCTGAGGGCAACATGCGCACCTCAGCTGTGGTCGCCTCGGTGGAGGCGTCCTGCATCGCCAAGGACTTCAAGCTGACCCAGCCGCCCAACGGCATCGGCCTGGCCCGTCAGCTTGCTCAGGCCGGTATCGGCCGCGTGGATGAGCTGGGCGAGGCCCTGGCCTACTGGGTCAGCTCGCGTGGCAACAAGCGCTTCCCGAAGCCACTGAAGCGTGGCCTGGCCGATGCTGCCCTGCGCCTGGTCAACGAGTACTCCGCCATGAAGTACAAGGGTGACGGCAAGGCTTGGTCGCTGGGCCAGGTCCTCAACGTGGTCCACCCGTCGACCAAGATGTCCTGGCAGTCTGACCTGTTCGGCTACCTGGTCGCCCGGGAGTATGGCGAGGTCGAGATCCCGGCCAGCCTACGCAAGATGAACATCCGCGCCTCACTGATGAAGATGCCAGTATTTGAGCGCCGCCAGCTGATGAACACTGCGGCGGTTAACATGCTGCTCCGCGATGCGGGCATGACCTGGGAGCAGCTGGCCGGTTGGCTCCAGGGCCCCATGGACGCCCAGGCCTGGGAGGCGATCATCCCGAACATGGGCTACATGGCCCTGCTCAGGAACCTGCGCAACATGGACGAGGCAGGGGTCAGCAACGAGGTGGCCCAGCAGATCGCCTCCAGGCTGTCCGACCCTGAGCAGGTCGCCCGGTCCAAGCAGTTCCCGTTCAGGTTCCTGGCCGCGCTGAGGGCCACCTCGAACCTGCGCTGGGCTTCGGCGCTGTCGGCGGCGCTGTCCCACTCGCTGACCAACATCCCGGAGCTGCCTGGTCGCACCCTGGTCATGGTGGACACGTCGGGCTCCATGGCCGCACCATTCTCCGAGCACTCGGAGATGAAGATGTGGGATGCGGCTGCGCTGTTCGGTATCGCCCTGGCCCTGCGCAACCCCGGTACGGATGTGGTGTCGTACTCGAACACGGGCAAGGTGTTCCAGGTTCGCAAGGGCGCTGACGTCCTGGGTGAGCTGGACCGCTGGGGCAAGGAGGGCTACAACATCGGCCACGGCACGAACACCTGGGGTGTCCTCCAGGCCGCCTATAAGGCCCATGACCGGGTTGTCATCCTCACCGATGAGCAGGCCGACCCGAGCGGCTACACCCCGAACAAGATCATGCCTGCCGACAAGCACCTGTTCACGTTCAACCTGGCTGGCTACCGGGCAGCACACGCAAGTACTTCCAAGTACCGGCACGCCTTCGGTGGCCTGACCGACGCGTGCTTCCCGCTGATCGCCCAGATTGAGCAGGGTGTCGCGGGCATGTGGCCCTGGGAGACCCAGGGATGATCAGCTGGTGGAGGATGCGCAGGATGCGCAAAGGGTGCTTCCACCATGACTGGGCCACTGGGACTTCGTGGATCAGGTCGCAGTTGATCGAGACTGGGATGAGGAAGATGTTCTGGTGCCAGCACTGCCAGCAGACGTGGTTCTACTGATGGGCAAACGTGACTACTACGACCCGATGACGATGGACGTCAAGTCCATCCCCGAGCTGTTCGACGAGTGCCGGGCGGTTGTCTTTTCGAAGCTGCCCGGCACCAACAAGTTCGTCGCGGCGACCTGGGCTGCCCTGGTGGAAGCGAACCAGATGTACCAGTTCGCCCATGGGGTGATCACCAAGGACGGCAGCGATGAGGTGTCGGAGCGCTTCGTGACGACACACTATGGCCAGCATTATGCGACTGCCATGATTATCCGCAAAATCGCTGATGCCCTGGGTGTCAGCAACTTCAAGCCGAGGGAGGCTCCCGATGGAGCAGGAACCGTTCAGGGTGCAGACGGAGGAAGTTCCCCGGCGCACGAGGCCGAGGCTGGGCAACCTGCCGAAGAATGCGCTGGTTGACCGGGCGGTGAGCCGGATGCTTCAGGAGAAGCATGAGGTGCCCGTGGCGGCTTTCCAGTCGAGCATCTGATGCCAGGGCGTCCCTACCGTGGCCTGTCCCGTGGGGACGTCCTCATCCCGGCCACGAAGATCAGCCTGGGTGACCGGGTCTGGTGGATGGAAACGTACTGGCTGGCCGGGTACCCGAGTACCTACCGCAACATGGGCCTGGTCGAGATCAAGCGTGAGGGCACCTGTGTGATCAGGGACAGGTACGGACACACCTGGGAGGTGGAGATGGGCAGGTTGCTCAAGCCTGAGACGGAGACCTAGGTAGCTACTACCTGGGAGGATTCGTGAGCCGTACGGACAAGCACGCGCCCTATTGGACGTGGGCTACCTGGTATGAGCCGAGCCATCACCTCTACTGCGACTCCTACGTTCGCCGGAGTTGGCAGAAGAGCGGCCGGTACGTACCGTGCAACCTGCCTGAACGCCCTGTACGCCACGGTGGCGGCCGAACTCGGGCATACGTACCCCTGTGTACCTGGGAGCCCGTCTACCCGACCTGGCGCGAGGCTCGCTGGCTCACCTGGAAGGCCCCGACCCCGCGCTGGTTCGTCAAGCACGTCGGCCATGATCCTGAGCGGGTGCGTGAGCGGGACAAGCTGGGCAAAATGGTCAAAGAGTACAACGCGACTGGAGAGTTGGATGACGGAGACTTCCCCTGCTGGCAGGCTCGACACGCAGCCCGCTGGCTCTGGGACTGACTGGCGCAAGTCCTCACGCTGCGAGTCAGCCCACTGCGTCAAGATCAGGCCCCTGGCTGGCGATGGCGTGCTGCTCGGCTCCACCAAGGAGCCCGGGGACCTGATGTTCACCAAGCCTGAGTGGGATGCCTTCGTGGAGGGGGCCAAGGCCGGGGAGTTCGACTTTGATTAGCAACAGCGAACGCCAGGTAGTCCTGATCGGCTTGAAGACTCAGGATGCCGAGATTAAGCACGGGTTCTTCGTCGCTGGCATGCTCTCCTGGATCGGGTTCGGCGTCTGCATGATGGCGATCATGGTGTGGATCTCGAACTTCATCAGCGGGCAGCCGGGGCCGTTCAACCCGTTCCTGTGGATCAGCCTTCCCGGGATGGCCATCTCCGGCGTCTCGATCTGGCTGAGTAAGGCCACGGGCCGCAAGGCAGCCAGGTGGCGTACGGCCCGTAACAAGTTTTGGGACGTCTACGGATACCGCCCAGGCGAGTGGTGACATGCGACAAGGCCCCCGGGCGTACACCTGGGGGCCTTGTCTGGGAAGGGGAAAAGCTGGCCACCTAGGCCTGCTCCTCTGCGCCCAGCCTAGCATCACTTCCGGGTGTACGAGCCACCCGCGATGCGGACAATCGACCTGGCCTCCTGCTCCGAACGTACCGTCTTGGTCTCACCCGAGGCGGTCTGGACGACGAACTCCAACGGCTTGCCCGACTTGTCCTTGTTGCAGCTACACATTGCACCCGCACCCTTCCTGGGGAGGTAGAAGATCTTGGAAAGCCCGCGCGATGGAAGCAGCCCGCTCGGCCCCGGCGACCTCGGCGAGGAAGCTGTCGACGGCCGCAAATCCAACTGGATCACAACTGTTGGCCACGGCCAGTTCTGGCTGATCGACTCCGCCATCAGATTCGAAGTAACCGCCCGCTACCAGCGAGTACTGCCCGTCAGCATCCTCGTGAAGGATGGGGAAACCTGGGTAGTTGACGGCCAGCGCGCCGATCAATTCAAGGTTGCCGTTCACTCGACGCCAGTCTCCACTGAGTGGAGAACGCCTCAGTTCTGCGAGGGTAGATTCGCTCACCCCGTCTACGACTGCCCCGGCTACCCAAACGCCGAAGCTGTCCTCACCTGCGTTGACCACTGCGACGCAGGCACCTGTGTTGTCGTAGTGTTCACGGGCTGGGATCACGCCGAAGCGTTCATCCGCATGACCAGTCCCGATCGTGATCTTGCCGACCCGCAGGTTCTTCCCATCCGAGGTGTGGACGGAGCCCTGCTTGAAGTAGGCGTAGCCGGTGGCGGACCTGGGCAGCATGGTGCACTTGTTCCCGACGCCCAGGTGGCACTGGCCCCAGGGGGCGAGGTGCCCGAAGACCCGGCCGTCCGTGGTGACCTGGAGGCCGGTGAAGCCGGTCAGCTTGGGGTCCTCGAAGACTGAGCTGTGCGGCTTGAGCTGGCCGCCAGCTGTCAGCGACGCTACATCCGACTCCCCGATGGGAGTTGTGAGTGCCACTTCCCCTACCTGTGCCCCGGACACTAGAGCCTCATCATCCATGCCGTGCTCGCCACGGTCCTTGCCCTCAGCGGGCCATTTGCCCGTGGCCTCGTGATGCAGGTTCGCGCACAGCCCCTCGGTGTCCTGGGGGAACTTATCCCTCAGGGCCCGCACGCACCGATCGAATGAGCCGGGAGTGCCCCACCGGATCTTCGCGGCACCCTTGCCCCTGACCCAGTAGTCCTCCAGTTCCCCGCCCAGCCTGGACTGGAACTCCTCACTAGCCATAGAGAGATCAATGAGCATCTGGAACTCCTCAGAATCCAAGGCAGCGGTACGGGATGGTTCGGCGTCGGCTGAGGTAGCGCCTTGACGCCCCCCGCGCTGCCATGGAGCCACGACACGCGGGTCCGCGTACTCCTGTCGAAGCATGTCGTAGATGTCGGTCAGGACTTCCTGGACCTTGATCCGCTGGTCCTCGCTCAGGGTGTCGTACAGCCCGCCGTGGCCACCGGACATGATCACCCCGGCGCTGAAGACGGCCCGGGGCACCAGGTATGCCTTGCCGTCGAAGATGTCTACGATTGGGAGCCGGTAGGTTTCACGATTGAGTGGATTACCTTCGTCGTCCTTCCAGAGGAAGGCGCTGCCGAACTTCGCAGCATCCCCACCGGACCAGGCCGCGATGTTCTGAATGGCCGTGTCGGCGTCGAACCTGGTCTCCCTCGGGGCCAGGGGGAACTTGTTCCACGACTTGGAGTTGACCGCGAAGGTTGCTGTGGTGATCCCGGCGCTGGCCAGGATGGTCATCTCTTCTTCTGTGTCGACAGTGATGTGGACCTGGGGGAACGCAGGGGCCATCACGAAGGTGACCCCGTTGACGTTGCCCTGGGTGATCCGGATGACCGTGTCGCCGGGGCTGGTCGGGTCATCGACGACCTCGTAGGCCAGGGGCCGTGGGTCGAGGTCCACACTCGGCCCGATGAGCTTGCGCTCGATCAGGTAGACGGCCTCGATGACCTCGGGCACGATCGCTGGATCAAGGAATTCACCGGCCCCCCATACTCCGCCCGTGCCCTGGTACTGCCCAGTCCAGGAGCCGACGACCACGGCACCGTCGTGACCTCGGCCAGACGTGCGCTGCCAAGCAGCCCTGAGTGGGAACTCACGGTATGTAAGGCCCTGGGCTGCGAACATCCGCCCGTCCCCGGTTGGCATCTCCTCAGGGGCGAGTAGCCCATACCACCTGATGGTCATCTCAGCTCCCCTTCCGGATCGTCATTTCACACCTGCAATTGATCACGTTCGATGGGCTGCCTGCCGGATCGCCAGGAAACCTCAGGTCCTCGCCACCCACCTGGAACGTATCGGACAAAGACCTCACCTGGCCCTCGGCCCGCTTGTGGGCTGGGCGTTCGTGGCCGTCCACATCCGTGTCCCAGACCTTCACCCACCTGGTAGTCGGGGGCTCGTAGTACTGGGCCGCCGCTAGCACGCCCGCGTTCCATGCCCGGTTCGTCTCCGTCCGAGTAATCACCTTTGCCCGATTGTCCCACCATTCGCTACCAGATGTCAGGAGCTTCGCGTCGATCCGGGCGCTGATGTCCTCCATCGACTCGCCCTGCGCGACGCCGTCAGACAGCTCGGCGAAGATGGCGTTGTAGACGTCGTCGGGAATCCTCACCAGCAGGTTCCTGGTCAGGGCCAGCTGGGCCTGGGTGAAGGAGTTGCCGGACACGAACGGCTCACCTGACTGCCAGCGCCAGGCGTGGTCAACGACGGTCTCCAAGGCAGGCATGATCTTGTCGTCCACCTGCTCGGCCCAGGCTGGCCTGGCATCCTCCACGCCCGTGGGGTCCGGGGTGCCCGACTGCATGACGAAGCTGCGCAGCACGGGCACCCAGGTCCTGATGGCGGCCAGGACCTTGGCCAGGACGCTGGGCTCTTCCTCAGGCGCTGGCATCGAGTACCTTGGCCAGGGCGTCAGGGCTGTGGGGCTGAGCTGAGACCAGGGTGACCAGGCAGTAGGTGCCCAGCAGATCCCGCATCTTGTTCGTGTCCACACCCAGCCCGGCGAAGTCAAGGGCCAGGTAGTCGAAGGCACCCGAGAGGGCATCGCTGGCCTGGGACTTGCTGACCTTCAGCTTGGTATGGATCTCGAACTTCGGCACATCAGGGAACTTGCCGCGCAGGTCGCGGTTGAGTAGCCTGCCGCCTGCGATCTCCAGGGCTCGCCTGGCGACCACGTTGGCAGCGGACAGTACAGCGTCTGGTGAACTGTTGAGTACGGCGCTGGCCAGGATCGGGGTTCCCTGGTTGCTGGCTGGCCTGGTCGGCCCGGCATCGGTGGACCGTGGGTCAACCGGCCTGCGCTGGTTATCGGTAGACCTGGCTGGGGCTGGGGGTGGCGGGGCACCTGGGGCGTTCGGGTCGCCTGGCACCTCGGCGACTGGGGCGACCGGCTCGGGCATGTCGATGTCGAGGTTGGCAGCCTCGCGAAGGGGCTCCACGGCGATCAGGGTTGGGTCACGCAGCATCAGCTCGCGGATGAACAGCTCCGTCGACTCGTCGTCCTTCATCGAGTCGGTGATCGGGTTGTAGTTGCCCGCGATGAGCACAGCCTCCTTGTTGACCAACCGGCGCTCGTACAGGTTGATCGTGTCCTGGAGCCTGGAGGCCCGGACGGTCAGCGGCGCGGTGTCGAAGCTGATCCGGTACTTGCGCGGGTCCTTGCCCAGGGCCTGCATGAGCGGGGCCAGGTAGGCGGTGGTCAGACCATCACAAATCAGACTCATCATCGGTTCGATGTGAATCTTGACGAAGGACTCCTCGATCGACCAGACCGAGATGTGGTTCACGTCGCCCATGCCGAGCAGGATTTCGGCTGGCATGTTCATGCCGATGGCCAGCCGCCTGATCGCCGACTCCTTGTACTCCTTCATCCGGTCGGACAGCTCGGAGCCGAACCTCATCGGCTGGTCCTGCATCTTGCCGATCAGCTCGTCGGGGATCTCCACGAACTGCGGCACGACACCAGCAGCCACACCCCGGCCAGTCCTGGCTGCCTTGGAGGCCAGGGCGATCTGGTTGAAGACGTCGTCAGCTGACTGTGGTGAAGTGCTGGCGTCGGATGGCCCGTTGCTCATCCCAGCCGGGAGCCACACCAGACCGGCGGCGACACCGCGCGAGTCAAGCTGGCTGAACTCGAACAGCAGCAGCTCTTCCAGCTCGGCGAGGATGGGCAGGCAGGCCTGGGTGGGCGAGTCGGCGCGGAAGTGCCACTCCTCATCGGGGGTCCACAGCCTGACGATCAGGTCCGTACCCCGCAGGAGGGTTTCAGCGCCGTAGCCGAAGTTGATCGCATATCCGCCGTTGCGTCGCTTAAGTTCGGTGGTGGAGGCGATGTACCACTTGTCCCCAGCCAGGCCCCGGCGTGCCCGGCCGATCGAGTAGCACTCCCCGGCGATGGTCTGGTTGATGGCGATCGACCTCAGCGCCGAGGCGCGTGAGGCTGGCCCACCGAACAGCGAATCGACCACTGAGGCGACCTCAGCATCTCCGGTGACCTCCCCCGTGGAGGCACCGAGTTCGTTGAGGCCTTCGATGAACAGGCGCACCCGGCTACAGGCTGCCCCGACATAGTTCGCGGCATAGTGCAGCTCGGGGATGATGTGGTAGAACCGCCAGGCTTCACGCTGCCAGCCGACTGAGGTAAACCGGTAGGTGTCCCATAGGGCGTCGGTGGGTCCGAGCCTGGCGGCCTGGGCGATGGTCGAGGAGTTGATCGGCTGGAGCTGTTCGGCCGCGTAGGTGACCGGGGTCAGGTCCGTGCCTGGGTTCCTGGCGATCATGGGCTTAGGCATCGGTTACCTGTCCGCGATGTGGGGGGCTACGGCGAAGATCGCCCAGACGGTGAGGAAGGCACACCACACGGGGTTCGTGTGCCAGTAATAGGTCTCCCAGGTCAAAGCGACACCGACCCAGAAGCCGGTGCAGAATACGCAGTTGACCAGGTAGGTGACGTTGCTTTCCTCACCCCAGGTCTTCTTGACCCAGTTGCGCCACCAGGCGAAGGGCTTCTCGATCACCAGGGCACGGGTCATCCCTGCCGTGGCTAGGCAGAGCAGCACGAGTACCACAGGACTGATCACAGATCAATACTAAGGGTGCGGAAGCGGACAATACAGCTCATGTAACCGGAGTCCATAGCGAAGCTGGATTAACGAGGCGGATTCGGCGCTTTTCCCCAGCCATCAGGTGGCGGGCAGCGTGGACCAAGGCGTCCATGCGGTTTGGGGAGTTGTGGCTGTCGGTGGGGTCGAAGTTGAGCATTTCGTTCTCCAGGGCGGAGAAGGTGCCCAGGTGGTGGACGGTGCCCTGCTCGTAGCGCATCGCGACAGGCTCGGCCCTCAGCTTCTTGCCGATACGGGAGTCGATGGCCTTGATCGGGGCCGTGGTGCCTGCCGGGAACAGGTTGTCCTGGTCGCGCAGCTCGGTGTAGGCGTCCTTGAGCACGTCGGTCATCCACCGCTTGGCGAGGTTGTCTTCGACCACGATGGTGTCGGCACCGTTGCGCCAGAAGACCCGCCAGATGTGCCGGGCGGCCTCGCGTGAGGTGAGCGGTACGGACTCGTCTGCCAGGACGTACATGTGGTTCTTGACGTCCCTACCGACCACGACGACACCCATGAGGTCGCCCTCTTCGGTCAGGGTCGGGTCAACACCCACGGTGATGTGAGTGAATTCGATTTCATCCACGTTCTCGACGCGGTGATCTTCGATAGCGCTGTAGGCGAACAGCATTCCGTCGCGGGCATCGAGGAGTTCTCCGTAGAGTTCCTGGCGTCCGATGGAGGTGCCGTGGTACCTGCGGTCTAGCTCATCCAGGGTGAAAGAGGACAGATTTGCAGCATTGTCAAATGTCGATCCCCTAATGAGTGTGACCGACCCGTCGACACGCTGCACCCATTCACGAAGCAGATCGATCGGCTTAGGGGTTGTGGCCACCAGGGTCCTGGGGTGGTCACCGACCAGGTCAGCCCGCAGGGAGGGCATGATGCCCTCATACCAGGACTCCCTGGGCTTCTTCCACTTTGCTACCTCATCAAGCACGGCACCTGCGGCGTTGTAGCCACGGCCGACGTCGGCACCGTCCGCACCCTCGAAGAAGATCACTGACTTGTGCTCGCCGACAAGGATCTGCGGCTTCGGATGCTTGATGTACTTGTACTCGATCTCCCGCCTGTCCAGCACACGTAGGACACCTGACGGGCCCTCGATGGAAATGGTCCTGGCATCGCTCAGGGTCTCGGCGATGAGTAGCCATTCGGTGCGGAAGCCATGCCGGTCCACGGGATGATCCAGGCACCTCTGAACCAGCCATTCAGAGGCCAGCTTGCTCTTTCCGAATCCACGCCCGGCGAGGATCAGGCACAGGCTCCAGTCGCCCTTTGGCGGAATCTGCTCAGGCCGTGCGGTCCACCACCATTCCTGTCGTGCGATTTCTTTGAGGATCTGTGGCGATAGGGACATGACCCATTCGCGCTGCTGTTCTTCAGTCAGCTCTTGGGCGTATCGCTCTGCCAGGGAAAGTCCCATGATCTAAGCATATACACCAGATGTCCGTTTGGGGTACTCTTCTGATGCTTGACACACTGGAGATGAAGAGGAGTACCATGAGCGAGGTGATCGACCATACCGCCCGTAAGCTGGCTGAAGCTGGCTATGCAGCGGTCTTGGGCGGCGACTTGGCACGTATGCGCGACAAGCTCTCTATGACCCGAAATGCCCAGGCTCGCCTGATCGGCGTGGAGGGTGAGAGTCTTCGTCGATGGGAGGCCCTGGAAAGGGGTATGAATGTCGATACCGCTATCCGGGTGGGGGAGTGGCTTTGGGCCGCCGAAAGGGCGCTGGCAACAGTACCCGACCAGGCTTATCTAACACTTCTTCCCATTAGCAAGGCGGCCAGGCAATCCGGCATTCCTGTGGAACAGCTGGAAGCCGCCTGTGACCGGAATGAATACAAGCATGAGCGCCTGGGAGTCCTCGGGACGTTCATCTACCGACACCAGGGGGTGCTGTGAGCCTGAGCCCGCTATGCCGCAAGTGCGGAAGGCTCATGGCCCAGCTGCTCCGGGACCAGGGCCTGGAGTTCCACCCGACCTGTGAACCGACCAGCCCCAACGACCAGCTTGGCCAGGAACTGCTGTCCGACCTGACCGACGTGATCAAGTGGGCCGACAACAACTCGTCCCGCTCACTCCAGGCCACCATCGGACCCAGCGAGCTGGGCAGCCTGTGCGACAGGCGCATCGCCTACCGGCTGGCCGGGGCACCCGAGGCCAACTGGTGGAGTGATCCACTCCCGGCCATCGTGGGCACAGCCGTCCACACCTGGCTGGAGAAGGCCGTCACCCACTTCCAGGCCCAGCACTACATGGACCGCTGGCTGACCGAGGTCACCGTGCAGCCCGACCCGATGGTCAAGGGGCATTGCGATCTTTTCGACAAGCACCTCGGGGCTGTCGTCGACTGGAAGACGGTGTCACCGACCAAGCTGAAGGCGTGGAAGGCCTCAGGTCCTCCCGAGCACTACAAGGCCCAGGTCAACCTGTACGGCATGGGCATGGTCAAGGCCGGGTTCCAGGTCAACAAGGTGGTCCTGATCGCCGTGCCCCGCTCGGGCTGGCTGAAGGACATGCAGATCTGGGTCGACGACTACTCACCAGAGATGGCGCAGGTGGCCCTGGACCGCATGTACGGGCTGGCCAACCAGATGATCAAGGCCGGGGATGACCTGGCCATGGCCGAGATCGACGCCGTACCCAGCGGCGAGTGTGCCTTCTGTCCCTGGTATCGGGGGGGCGACAGGGGTGCGGACTTGTCGGGGTGTCCTGGCAATATCGACGCAAACCGGGCCAAGAACTCATCAGGCCTAGTGAAACCAACCAACAACTGACGGAGGCGAAGTGATCTACGACCCTGCCGACTACGAGACCCGGCACCCAGCCGTCCGGGAGATCATGAGGTGGTTCGATTATGACCACCTCAGCGGTGCTCCGAGGACCACGGCATACAGCGTCTCCGAGCTGGCCAAGACGATGGTCGATGAGACCCCCGACTCGGCTGAGCTGACGGCTGGCCTGCGCAAGCTTCTGGAAGCCAAGGACTGCTTCGTCAGGGCGAGCGTGGACAGTGTCTAGGATCAAGATCAAACTTGAGGAGAACGGCCAGGGCCTGGAGGTAGAGCTAGATGACCTCGATGTTCCGATCGACGAACTGGGCGTCAAGGCCCTGAAGATCGTCGGCGGTCTGGGCGACTGGATCGACGGCGTGAAGACCAACCAGCAACCAGCGAGGTGACAGCATGAACGACTCCCGTAGCCGGATCATGGGGGCAAGCACCCCGGGCTACAGCTTCCTTCAGGTCGGCCAGAAGGTGATCGGCCAGATCATCACCGAACCCAAGGACGTCCAGCAGCGCAACTTCCACGACGGAAGCCCGGCGTTCTGGCCCTCGGGTGACGCGAAGATGCAGACGGTCTTCCAGGTGATGACCCAACTGCGCAACTACGAGGGCATCAGCTCGCCTGACCGGTCCAAGCCCGATGACGGGGTGCGGAGCCTGTTCATCAAGGGCAAGCACATGGAGAGGGCGGTCAAGGACGCCATCCTCGCCTCGGGTGCCTCCTGGTTGGACGTCGGCGGCTGGATCGAGATCACCTATACCGGTGACGACATGTCCTCCAAGGCGGCGTCGAAGCCGAAGTTCTTCTCGGTCAGGTACCAGCCTCCGGCACCTGGGTCAGCCCCTGCCCAGCAGCACCAGCAGCAGGCCGCCCCAGCTCACTCCGGCTACGGCCAGCAGCAGGGCTACGGCCAGCCAGCGCAGCAGGCCACCCCGGGCTGGCAGCAGCCAGGCTGGAACCCTCAGCAGCCAGTCCAGCCCGTCGCTGGTGGGTTTGGTGGTCCTGGTACCCATGCCGGTCCTCCGTATCCTCCACAGCCGCCTCAGGGTGGTTTCCCGGGTCAGTCTGCCGTGCCCTCTCACTATGGCAGCCCGGACCAAATGCCGCAGTGGGCCCAGGCCTCAGCTCCACCGGCTCCGACGTCCGGACCCCCGGCACCCCAGTTGTCCACACTTGAGCTGATCGCCCAGCAGCAGTCCGGAATGGCTGAGTCTGGACAGATTGAGCCTGCTTTCTAGTAGGCTGCTAGGCCTGGTCCTACTTCGCGGGAGTCCAGGAACGAATACCCCGGGCAGGTCGGGTTGACCCCCTGTCGCCTGCCCGGGGAGCCATGTAAGCTCGGCGAGTTCGCCTGATCTGTTCACTGGACGAAAAACAGAAAAGGCCCGGAGTTCGCGGCTCCGAGCCATCTGCGTCCGCCTCAGTGAGAGAACCAAGGCGAACTTCCCTATCGCATTAAGGGAGACGTTACGTGCTTGACAGCTCGTCAGTCAACTCTTCTGCCAACAATGGCACAGAAGCCCCCCTGGTCGCTGACCGTTCGGCCGTCGCCAACTGGCTTGAGCTGGTCCACCCCGCAGGTGAGGACGGCTACACCGATGGCCTGATCCACATCTGCAAAGCCGGTGAATGGGACGGGCGCACCTTCTCTGAGCACGCTGACGCCGTCGACTTCGTCATGCGCTGCGATGCCGAAGGGGCACAGGGCATCTACCTGCGCACCACCTCCCTGGCCACCGTGCCCAAGGACTACAGCCGTGGGTCCGCCGTCGACTCCAAGATCCTTCCCGGCTTCGCCGCCGACATGGACATCGCGGGCCCAGGACACAAGACCACCAAGCCCCTGCCGACCAGCGTCCTTGAGTGCCACGAGATCATCGCCGCCTCCGGCCTGCCTGAGCCCACCCTCTGGGTCCACTCAGGTGGCGGGGTCTACCCGTGGTGGCTGCTCGATGAGCCCCTGGACATCTCCACGCCCGAGTCCTACGCCATGGCGGAGGCCCTGTCGGCCAAGCTCCACGACACCATCGCAGCCGTGGCCGAAGACCTCGGGTTCTTCTATGGCTCAGGCGTCAAGGACATGGCCAGGGTCCTGCGCATCCCCGGCACCGTCAACCGCAAGCCGGACACGGTGCCCGCGCTGGCCCACGTCATCCAGCCAGCCATGTACGAGTTCCACACCCTGGCCAGCCTCGGGGCAACGATCGAAGACGCCTACGCCGGACGTCCAGCACCCAAGAACCCCGAGCCACCCCGGCCTGCCCCGGCACCACGGCCAGAAGGCTCAGCCCTGCGCCCCGGCGACGACTTCAACAACCGAGCCCACTGGGCAGACATCCTCACCCCCCACGGCTGGACGTACATGTACCACCGGGGCTCCACCATGTACTGGCGCAGGCCAGGCAAGGACTCGGGCGAACACTCGGCCACCACCGGCCGCAAGGGAGTCGGTTCGGAGGACAGGCTCTACGTCTTCAGCGACGCGACCGAGTTCGAGCAGAATGTCCCCTACAACAAGTTCGCCGCCTACGCCCAGCTCAACCATGGTGGGACCGGGGCGACGCACTTCGCCTCAGCTACCCGTGACCTTCGCGGCCAAGGTTTCGGCGGTGATCTTCCGCAGCTCCACGATGCGTCGAATGCGGTGAGCCTGGTCCGTCCTGCGGCGCAAGTGCCTACTGCTGTACAGCCCGTGGATGATGAGCAGCCTGCGCAGGCGGCCCTGGTCATCCAGGCCAACGAGGCGTTGCCGGTACTGGGTCACGACGGACTCCCTGTCTTCACCGAAGATGTCTACCGCAGCCAGCCCTGGGACGATATGGGTCTGGTGTCCATGTACTCCTCAGCCTTCTGTCAGGGCCTGCGTTACGTCAACGCCATGGATGAGTGGCGGGTCTGGAACGGGCAGCGGTGGGTCAGGGATGACCGCCAGCTCCACCAGCTCGCCGCCCGCAAGCTCGCCACCGGCCTGCGCGACCAGGGCCGTAAGGCTGAGGCTGAGGGCCACGAGCACGCCAAGGAGATGAAGGCCGCCGCTGGCAAGCTCGCCACCATGGGCAAGGTCATGTCCCTGCCGAAGCTGGCCCGCACCGACATCTGCATGTCGTCCACACCGAAGGACTACGACACCCACAAGTACCTGGTCACGGTCGAGAACGGCACCTTGAACCTGAAGACGGGGGAGCTGACTGACTTCGACCCCGCCCTCATGCTGACCAAGAAGATCAAGGCCGTCTACAACCCCGACGCCCAGGGCCCCCGTACGTCCAGGTTCCTCGCCGAGATCCAGCCCGACCCCGCCGTCCTGGCGTACATGCAGCGCCTGGTCGGCGCGACCGTGCTGGGCAACGCCGACGAACGTGTCCTGCCGATCATCCACGGTGCCTCGGGCTCGGGTAAGTCGGCGTTCCTGGAGATGCTTTACCACGTCCTGGCCGACTTCGCTGCCGTGGCCGACCCGACGACACTGATGCCGCAGCCGGACAACTACCAGGGCCCCTCGGAGAAGCTTCACTCCCTGATGGGCACCCGGTTCGTGAAGATGTCGGAGCTGCCGGAGAACGCCAGCCTGAACCAAGCGCTGGTCAAGTCGATCACCGGCTCTGATACCCAGAAGACCCGGCCCCTGTACGGGCACCCGGTGGAGTGGGACGTCGAGTATGTGGTGTGGATGGCGACCAACAACCTGCCGAAGATCACCTCGACTGACGGGGCGATCTGGAAGCGCGTGAAACCGATCCACTTCCCGAACGTCTTCGTCAATGAGGACGGGTCAACCAGGCAGGTCGGGGACAAGGACCTGGGTCGCCAGCTGGCCAAGGATGAGGGCTCGTTCATCCTGAACTGGATCTTGGAGGGGATCGTCGAGTACCTGGACAAGGGCCTGGCTGAGCCCGCCCAGATCGGTGCCTGGCTGACCGGCTACCGGGACGAGATGGACACGACCAGGCAGTTCGTCACCGAGGCCCAGGAGAACGGACAGATCAAGGTCGAGGAAGGTCAGACGATCTCGGCCCGCGACCTGTACAAGATTTACATGGCGTGGACAGTGGACGCCCAGATCAGGTTCCCGCTGTCGGCGCAGACGTTCAAGCAGCGCATGCAGGTCAACGGCTATGAGCAGCACAGGACAAGCGCGGGCCTGATGTGGAAGGGGGTCGGGGTGTCCGGGTTCATCGGGCTGGCCCAGACGCCCAGCTCCGGCAACCAGTGGATGGGAAGGCAACGAAATTGATCTTGTCGGACAGGGACATCCGGGCCGCCATGATGCGTGAGGACAACGCCCTCACCTTCGACCCGCCCCTAGGTCCCCGGGCCGTCCAGCCCTGCTCCGTCGACCTGCGGCTAGGGCCCCTGATCCGCATCGTCGATGAGTGGGTGTCGTACTTCTCCAACGGGCAGACCTGGCATGTCCGGCGCACCCTGGGGCTCACCGACATCAGCGACGGCTTCGACCTGCTGCCCGGCGAGTTCGTCCTAGCCAGCACCGTGGAGACGGTGGGGATTCCGCTGGATCTCGTCGGCCTGCTCAACGGCAGGTCCACCTGGGCACGCAAAGGCCTGATCACCCACACCGTGTCCGGCTACATCGACTCAGGCTTCAGGGGGCAGATCACCCTGGAGCTGAAGAACGTCGCGAACTCGATCATTCGCCTCACCCCTGGTGACCGGCTGTGCAACCTGGTCTTCGCCCAAATGAGCAGCCCCCCGGAGATCCCGTACGGGTCCGAGGGGCTGGGGTCGCACTACCAGGGGCAGATGGGTCCTACTGCTAGTCGAGGGTAACCACCCTCAGTGGATCGCGACCCCGCCTGTCCATCCTGATGCCGATGTTCATCAGGCTCATGGTCCGGCAGGGCCACGGCTGCTCGGGGCATTCCATGCAGCACATCTCGCCATTGCCCAGGTCCATGGGTTGATGAAGGATCTCCAGGAAAACATGGACCTGACTGGTGGGGATGCCGTTCATTCAGACTCCCTATGGGGGCAGAACGGGTTGACTTCCAGGGCCCAGCACCACCGCAGGAACGTGGGCACCGTGGCGATCTTCGATCCCCGCTCCAGGATCGAGATGTAGCCCTTGCCCAGGCCGGACATCTCCTCCACGTCCGACTGGCGCAGCTTGCGTCGCCTGCGTTCAGCGATCAACCTGTCCACAGCCTGCGCATAGTTGATCATTTCCGTTCTCCCAGGTGATCGGGGCAGGCACATGGGCCCTGCCCACGCCGGGGCCTGACCCACACATGGTCCGGGTTACCCCAGCGGTACTGTGCATACCGGTGACGTTCGCACAGGTCATTGGCCTTGTGCTTACCGCCGCAGTAGGGCCGACTGCACTTGCGGTTGCTGCGCGGCCTGCCCACCTTCTTCTTCTGCTCGGCGGGGATATCTTTCAGCAGCTCGGCCGCCGACTTGATCAAAGCCATGCTCAGTTGTCCTTAAAAGCAACATTGTCCGGATTGTGAACTGGGCACCTCACGCACACACACACGGGAGGCTTGCCCCGGCCCTTATGCAGCGGATCACCCCACTTGAGCCACTTGCGCCCATGGGGACGGCAGAAGCCGTGGCCCCAGTGCTCCTTGGTGCAGCCAGGCACCCTCTCGCAGCGCCTGTTCAGCTTGACGCCCTTACGCTTGCCCATCTGGCCGTCGACCGGCCTGGGCTGGCCCTGGAGGATCTGCTCAGCTGTCTTGATCAGAGCCATCAGGCACCCCCCACACTAGAAACGCTGTCGGCCTAATGACCTGCTCGGGGATGACGTTGTTGTATGACCAGTCGTCGAGCTGGGCCTTCGACCAGCCCAGCCACTGCCACAGCGTGTACGGCAAGCCCTCAGCTGTCGTGGCCCAGGTGTAGATCAGGGTGCCGATCTCGGCGTTGGTCAACTTCTCCATGATCAGGCACTCAGCCACTTCAGGGACAGCGTGCGCCCCCAGCCAGGCCAGTCACCGTAGGGCACCTGGCCGGTAGCCAGCAGCATCGCCACCTTGTAGGTCAGGCCAGTGTCGACGACCTCCCAGGCCCTGGCGTTAGGTGCCATGACGACCAGCTCCCACTTGCCGTTGCGCTTACGAACCTGAAAGCGCGCCACCTGGGTTCTCCTTCCAGTCCAAGATCACAGCATCGACCCTGCGCATATGCTTGGGCATCAGGCCCGTACGTTCGTCGGGGCACACCAACTCGATGTTGTAGACCGCCTCCAGGGTCCTGCGCGTACTGGCACTGAGCTGGTAGTCGATGTCGTCATCGATCCAGATGGTCCGGCTGCCCTCATCGGTGAGGACGCGCTCGGCTGCCGGATACTTCCACCACCTGGGCAGGCCCTCCCTCAGCAGCCTGGCGACCAGGGCCGACCCGTTGGCGTGGCCCTCCGCATACTCGGGGCACTCATGCACCTTGAACACGGGCAGCCCGACCGCCTCGCCTACCTCCAGGGAAGCTTCCTGCCAGGTGCTGTGCCACCTGATCTCCACGTCACCGGACTCGTGCAGCCTGGTCAGCCAGTCGACCACCGGGGTTGCCCAGAAGATCGGGTACTGGCCGCCATCGGGGGCTTGGACCTTGGTCCAGTGCCATACGTCGGCAGGCCACACCTTGACGGGCACCTTCTTGCTCATCGCATTGACCACCCCGTCGATGTCCAGCAGTAGGACCGGCTTGTCAGTCATTGCCCATCTCCATCTCCCCGGTCCGGAGTCGGGGCTTGACTCCCAACTTCACTCCCTTCACACTACTCCCCTTGCACATGTTCCACAAGGGGCTCTTCGGCATGTAGGGCAGTGTAGGGCTGATGTAGACCTAGTGTAGGGCTAAAACCTGTCCTGACCTGGG
>Ga0307409_100000017_pt1 | contig 57407 bp, 46 predicted proteins | sample 322Ometagenome_2_FD_203888 | JGI IMG/M metagenome (GOLD analysis project Ga0307409, IMG submission 203888) | Maize rhizosphere microbial communities from greenhouse at UC Davis, California, United States - 322HYB-O-2 | ecosystem: Host-associated > Plants > Roots > Rhizosphere > Soil | place... | reverse complement strand
AACGATGAGCGGCGTCTGCTGGTCATAGCGGGTGCGGCGACCTGCCCCCTTGGTGTCGTGCGCTCAACCCCAGCAAGGAGTCCTATGTTCAAAAAATCAGCCTTCTGCATCTCCACCTCCCGCATTCAGGCCGAGCGTATCGTTGACAGCCTCCGTGCGGCGGGCTTCTCCAACAGCGACATTTCGGTGCTCTTTCCCGACAAGGATACCACGCGTGATTTTGTGCATGAAAAGCATACCAAGGCTCCGGAAGGCGCGGTTGCGGGCGCGAGCGCGGGAGGCATTGCCGGTGGGGCGCTCGGCTGGATCGCTGGTATCGGAGCTCTCGCGATTCCGGGAGCGGGTCCTTTTATCGCCGCCGGCCCGATTGTCGCGGCCTTAAGCGGAGTGGGCGTGGGCGCCACGATCGGCGGCATCACGGGTGCGCTTATCGGACTGGGAATCCCCGAGTTCGAGGCGAAGCGTTACGAGGGGAAGATCAAGGCGGGTAATATCCTTATCTCCGTCCATACCGAGAATTCCGAGGAGCTGATGGACGCGCGCAAAATCTTCAGACGTGAAGGCGGCGATTACATCAGCAGCACCTCCGAGTCTCCGGTGCCGAAATCGGCGAGGGAGGATTATGCCGCGCGCAAATGAGGCGTGTTGACTGCAAGCGCAGAGCCGGGCGCAATGCCGGTTCGGACGTCGATGCTTTGTCATGTTTAATGCCGCCAAAGATGCTCTCTCCAGCCAAGCCGCCCGCAGCTACGTCAACGGGCTGATTCAACGGTATGGGGAAGTGCGGGACCTAAGAATCAATTCCAAGGCAAAAACGGTGGACATCGTATGCGTGCTCAAAGGCGAGCACGAGCCGGTGAGGGTGCGCATCGACAGTTACCGCATCGAGAGCGAAGGCCCGAATCGTTTTATCAAGCTGCAGTCGTGCTCCTGCTCACGCCTCTGGTTGCAACATCTGCTCGAAGATCAGGCGTGCGGTCGTCGTTTAAAACTGCCCTCGTGGGCGGCGGCGGCGTTGTAGGCTGTCGCGGCACTCTACTTGCTGCCCTGGGGAAGGCCTTTGTGGCTGGCCGGTTCCTGTGCAAGCGCGGTGTGTTTGAACTGCGGGTTCTCGGCGGCAAGATCGTCGCGTGGTTCGTAGCCGATCAGCGCGCGGGCATCGGACAGATCCAGGCGCTTGAAGCGGTTATTGCTCAGCCCATGGAAAATCGCGAACAGCAGCGTCTCATCATCCACGCAACGCACGATGAGTTGATTCAGGTCACGCCGTGATACGAAGGCGTCCAGCAAGCTCGCGTTATCCGGGTCGGCGGCCGTGGTCAGCGGTTGGAATGCACCGATGCGCAACGCGATCACCGACATGCCTTCTTGTTCCGCAAAGTAGCGGCCAAGTGCTTCGCCAAAGCATTTGGAAACACCGTAAAGATCTCCCGGGTTTACCGGTTCGCTGGTCTTCACCTGCACGTCGGCCGGGTAACCGGATACCGCATGAATGGAGGAGGCGTAAATCACTCGTCTCACGCCGGCCACCCTGGCGGCCGACATGAGATTGTAGGTTCCGATGATGTTGGATTGAAGCAGGCTGTTCCAATGCGCGTCGGGATTGGGATCGGCCGCCAGATGGATCACGGTGTCCATTCCCTGGCAAAGTTCGATCAAGCGGGGACGATCACCGAGGTCGGCTTCCACGACTTCGCCGAAACGGGCGAGATTTTCCGTATCCGCATCACCCGGACGCACCATGAGCCGTCGCACATGATGAGCGGGGGCGTTCTCCGCGTAGTAGGACCCGATGTGACCGCCCGCTCCGGTGACCAGCACGCGATGCAGGTTGGCGGTCTTTAACTTGGTGACGGTTTCGCTGGGCGTGAAGGAGAGGGGCATGTGGAAAAATAACCACAGGACGACGCCCCGCGCCATCGGGCACCCTGCTCGCGCCGGCACCGTGAAAACACCTCGGCTTCAGGCTTGGGCCAGCGTGATGGCGATGCGTGTGCCGGTGCCCGAGGGTGACGGGCCGACGGCGATTTTACCGTTCAATCGCTGGACCGTGCGATGCACGATGGACAGGCCGATGCCGGTCCCGGGATACTGTGGATGAAAGCGCTCGAACAATCCGAAGATGCGCTCATGTGCGTCAGCAGGAATGCCGATGCCATTGTCGGTGATATAGACCGAGACACCGCCGGCGTTGCGCTCGGCGGAAATTTCGACCCGCGGACGCACGTCCATGGCGACGAACTTGATTCCGTTGCCAATCAGATTTTGGAAAATGACCTGAAGGAGCGTCGCATCACCCAGCACAACCGGAAGCGGCCCGCTGGTTGCCACCTCGGCGTTCCGCTCGGTGATCTCAGCCTTCATCAATGCCGTGGTGGAGCGAAACACCTCGTCGAGATTCACCGTCGTCAATTGGAGCTTCTGCTGAGTCACCATCGCGTATTTCAGGAGATCGGTGATGAGCTCATCCATCTTCGTGACAGATTCCTGGATGCGATCCAAGTGGTTGATCGCTTCGGGAGAGAGCTCCTTTTTGAAGTCTTCACACAGGATTTGGCTAAACCCCGAGATTCCTCGCAGCGGGCTGCGGAGATCGTGCGCCACCGAGTAGTTGAAGCGCTCCAACTCCTGGTTGAGCTGCTCGATTTCGACGCGACGCTTCTCGCTTTGCCGGGCGGATTCGACCAGCGCAAAGATCTTGGGCACGAGAGGAAACAAGGCCAGCGCGGTGGCCACCGACGCGGCGGCGGTCACCACTTTGATGTAACCGGAAAGCCAGTAAACCGGCTCCCAAATAACCCAGACTTCCATGAAGTGGGTGAAGCCGCACGAAATGATGAAGAGTCCGAAGGCCAGAAAGATCCAATTAAAGGGTATGCCCTTGCTCGCCTTGTAAACCAAGTAGCCGAGCGTTGCGGAGATGGAGACGTAGGCCAGGCCGATCAACAGGTCGGAGATGACGTGCAGCCACACGAGCTTCGGGTCACGAAGGTAGCAGAACTCGTGCGGCATGCCGATGCGCGTGAAGACCGAAATACCAAGCGCCTCAAACACGAGCGCGCCAAAAAGACATGTTCCGACGATAACGGCACTCCAGCGAAAAACCGGAAGTGTAAGCCAGCGTGAAAGCACGGATTTCAAAGGTGGCGAAAGAGGGCCATTGAATTAGGGGATGCGGGGGAGCAAAGCTCCTAGATCTATCGTGAAGAGGCGTGTTGCCGGGGGATAACGACACTGGCGATCTGCAAGCCCTTTAAAGGGGTTGTGGGCGTTTCTGGCAAGCGCCTGTCTTTATTTCTTATGTGCACCGTATCGCGGGGAATCGCACCTTCAGGGACAAAGTCAGGAGCCACGCTTTTTAAGAAAGGCACGACAGCCTATGACCCGGAGATCGCCGCGTTTGCCGCCAAGATGCTTTCAACGCTTCAGCAACACCTCGCGATGCCTCAAAATCGAACCACGGCCCACTGAGGAACACGAACGCGCCCATTGTGTGATCATCGGCTGGCGAGTATGTTGGCCGATGTCGTTATCGTTTGAAACCGGGCGCCGGCATTTGCCTCCCCGATCACGTGCCCGGCGGCCCGAGCCGGTCGTGGAGGCGAAGACTGCGGCGGCCGAGGCGGGGCTGCGTTACGTCATCGACCGATCGCCTGGCATCACTCGTAAGCGCGCGGGCGACGGATTTGTCTACGTGGACTCCAGTGGACGTCGTATTCAAGACCCTGTGACGCTAGCGCGCATTCACAGTCTGGCGATCCCGCCCGCCTGGCAGGACGTGTGGATTTGCCCGCAAGCACGCGGTCACTTGCAAGCGACCGGGCGCGATGCACGCGGTCGCAAGCAGCACCGTTATCATCCGAGGTGGAGTGAGACGCGCGATGGGGCGAAGTTTAGCCGCACCATCGCTTTTGGTCGTGCGTTGCCGCGCATCCGACGCCGGGTCGCGCGAGATTTGCGCCGACCGGGATTGGGGAGGGAAAAGGTGCTCGCCGCGATGGTGCGGCTACTGGAGACCACGCATATCCGTATCGGCAACGAGGAGTATCTTAAGCAAAACCGCTCCGTTGGCCTTAGCACGATGCGTGACCGCCATGCCTCGGTCCGCAGTGGGGTCATTCACTTTAACTTTCGGGGCAAGGGCGGAAAACAGCACGAGATCGACCTCGAAGATCCGCGACTCGCGCGGATCGTTCGGCAGACCCAGGAGTTGCCAGGGCAGGAATTGTTTCAATACCTCGACGAACACGGCGTGAATCAGAAGATATCCTCGACGGATGTGAACGCCTATCTGCGCGAAATCGCCGGGTCGGCATTCTCCGCAAAAGATTTTCGCACATGGTCCGGCACGGTGTTGGCGGCGGTGGCTTTGCGTGAGTTGGAAAAGGCCAACACACAAAAGCAGGTGAAACGTAATCTGGTCGCCGCGATCGAGAACGTCGCGCGTCGCCTCGGTAACACGCCGGCGATCTGTCGAAAATGCTACATACACCCGGCCATTATAGAGAGCTATCTTGATGGAAAAACCGTCGAGGTTCTGAGGGCGCAGGCCGCGGCAGAACTGCGTGCGGCCCGGTCAGGGCTCAGCGTCGAGGAAAAGGCCGTGCTCGCTTTCCTGCAGACCCGCCTTCGTGCTTCCCGGGGAAAACCCGCGGGGGCGCGGTAAAACTCCTACACCGTGTGCCGGTGAGTGCCTGCGAGACGCTGGCGACCCTCGTCGTTATATTCTGCGGGCCATGAGCAAAAAGCCTTCTGTTCCACCATCGTCACCATCGTCGCATCCCGCTTCTTCCGAAAAGAAAAAGCCGGAGCTGAAGGCCCAGCCTCCGGCGGAATCGGCATCCAAAAAAGCCGACAAGGAAGCCAGGAAAGGTAATCCGCTCTCAGCTGAAGGTCCTCGGGACCGTTCACCCAAACAGGAAAATCTCTGAGCTCTCACCTCAGGCGCCCGTCTCGTCGTGAAAGGTCCTTTGGGAATGGGCGCCGTAAGACTGTGGAAAGGCTATTGCTATCCACTGGGCGCCACGTGGACGGGTGACGGTGTAAACTTTGCACTGTTTTCCCAGCATGCCACCGGCGTGGAACTTTGCCTGTTCGACGACTCCGATCAGCCGGAGGTCGCCCGCGTGCGTCTGACGGAATACACCGATCAAGTCTGGCACGGGTTTTTGCCCGATGTGCGTCCCGGCCAACTTTACGGTTATCGCGTGGAAGGCCCTTACGCCCCGGAAAAAGGCCACCGCTTCAACCCCAACAAACTCCTGCTTGATCCCTACGCGAAAGCGGTGTGCGGCAGCCCTGAGCGCTGGGACGAAATGTTTGGCTACGTGATCGGACATCCAGACAAGGACCTCTCCTTTGACGAGCGCGACAATGCAACCGTTGCGCCCAAGGGCATGGTGGTGGACACGCATTTCAAATGGCGCGATCGGCATCATGTGCGCCGCCCCTTTCACGAGACCGTGATCTATGAGGTGCACGTGAAGGGTTTTTCGAAATTGTGGAAAGCTCTCCCCAAATCCCTGCGCGGCACCTACGCCGGCCTCGGCAGTGCGAAGGCCATCAAGTATTTTAAGAACCTTGGCGTGACCGCACTGGAACTCATGCCGGTGCACGAGCATGCCGAGTCGCGCCACTTGCATGAAAAAGGACTCTCCGATTACTGGGGCTACAACACGCTCGGTTTCTTTGCGCCCGAGGGAAATCTCAGCAGCTCGGGCCACAGCGGGAGTCAGGTCCGTGAATTCAAAAGCATGGTCAACAACCTGCACCTCGCCGGCATCGAGGTGATTTTGGACGTCGTCTATAACCACACGGCGGAGGGAAACCATTTGGGGCCCACGCTGAGCTTTCGCGGCATCGACAATGTCAGTTACTACCGCCTCGTTCCCGGACACCTGCGCTACTACATGGACTACACCGGCACGGGCAACACGCTCCTCGTGCCGCATCCGCGCGTGCTCCAGCTGGTGATGGACAGCCTGCGCTACTGGGTGACGGAGATGCATGTGGACGGCTTCCGCTTCGATCTGGCCCCGGCGCTCGCGCGCGAGTTGCACGAGGTCAGCAAGCTCTCCTCGTTTTTTGATGCGATTCACCAGGACCCGATCATCTCGCAGGTGAAGCTCATCGCCGAGCCGTGGGACTTGGGCGACGGTGGCTACCAGGTCGGCAATTTTCCCGTGTTATGGGCCGAGTGGAACGGCCGCTATCGCGATACGCTGCGACGTTACTGGAAAGGCGAATCCGGCCGCATGAGCCGTTTTGCGCACCGTTTCTGTGGCAGCGCCGATATTTACGAGCGCAGCGGCAAAACCCCGTCGGCGAGCATTAATTTTATCACGGCTCACGACGGGTTCACGTTGCGCGATTTGGTTTCGTTCAATGAAAAACACAACGCCGCCAACGGAGAGGGCGGCAGGGACGGTTCCGATAACAACAGCTCGTGGAACTGGGGATATGAAGGCCTCGACGCACCTCCCAAGATCCAAGCCCTGCGTCGCCGGATCATGCGTAACTTTCTCGCATCGTTGTTTCTTTCCCAAGGCGTGCCGATGCTTCGCGCCGGTGATGAATATGGCGGCACCCAGCGGGGCAACAACAACGCATATTGCCAAGACAACGAGATCAGCTGGCTCGATTGGTCCCGCGACGAGCACGCGCAACGGCTGACCGAGTTCACGAGCCGTCTCATTCACTTCAGGCTTCGGCATCCGATCTTTCATCACCCCCGTTTTTTTCAGGGGCGGGATCCGCTCGGCAACGGGGTGAAGGACATCAACTGGCTGAATCCTGACGGTTCCGAGATGAGCGACGGCGCGTGGCAGTCGGAGGACGCCAAGGCCTTCGGTGTGATGTTGTGCGGCGACTCGCTGGAGCTGCGCGATTACTACGGCAAGCCGGTGACCGACGACACGTTCCTGATTTATTTCAACGCCGACTCCGAAGACGTGAACGTGATGCTGCCCGGCAAGGGGGCCAACCGCGTGCGTTGGCGTCATGTCATCAGCACGGAGGACGAGTCGGGTTTTATAGAGGGCGACCCCACCTATTTTGCCGGTGAGGAACGCCTGTTGTCCGCGCATTCGGTCTCTCTCTACGTCCAGGTGGAAGGCACCGGGGCGGATGCACGCATTTTCACCAGAAGGTGGTTTTCTGAAACGCAGTGACCGGGAACAAAAACGATTAAAAAACAAAATTATGAACGACCTCGACGGGATAAAAATGAAGCGGAACAACAATAAAAAGGGAGCGGCCTTGCCCGTGCTTTTTTTGAACCGTGAAGGTGAGCCGGAGATGCCCGGATCGCCCGGCAGCGCCACGCCCTTTGGTGCGGATGCTCCTGCGTTTTCCATTCAGGGCGATGGGTGTCGCGGCCAGCGAGCGATCTTGTTGCCGCAAGAGAAGGCGATGAATCGTCTGCAGCGTGCCTTGTTCGAAACGGGCCAGTTGTGCGTGACGACCCATGACGGGTTGGTGCGCGTATGTTTTTCTGGGATGGGTGATCCCGAGCGACTGTTTGTCGAGTCGGTGCCGCGCGACGTGGCGGTGCCGGCGGTGGACTGCGATTTTCCCGGTTGCCTGTGCTCGCTGGAGCAGGCGGAAAAGATCTTGCGACGAATCTATCGTGGCGAAAGCAGCAGCCGCCTGGAAGCGTTGTTGGATCGACTCGCGCACGGGCGCCGCAAGCAGCAGCAAACGAGCATGGCTCGTCGGTTGCGTGCCGCTTAGCCGTATCCATGCAATTGAACCGGTCTAATTCAAGTAGCAGCCGAGGTAACGAGGCCGGGATTAGCCACTCCCCCGCTAACAGCCTCGTTACCTCGGCTGCTACGTTCGACTGCATTAGTTGGATTTGGCTTTTGTTCAACCGGGCGGGGGACCGATGGTGGTGTGAGCCGGGGACCTGATACCCGGTTCATGGGCGATGGATTAAGTTCCGGCCTTATGACAACCATCGACCTCATGCTCAACCAGCACCCTCGTGCGGTGCCGACGACACGCGAATCCTATGCGGTGGCGGCCGCGGCACTTTCGATGTGTGAAGAAGTATGCACCTCATGCGCCGACGCCTGCCTCGGTGAAACCGAACATGTGCATAAACTCGTCCGCTGCATTCGAGCGAATCTGGACTGCACCGAAATCTGCGGGACCACCGCGCGTCTGCTGACGCGCCAAACCGAATCGGACGCGCCGGTCGTCCAGGCTCAACTTCATGTGTGTGTTCTGGCGTGCCAGACGTGCGCCGACGAATGCTCCGCGCATGCCGCGATGCACGGCCATTGCGCGACCTGTGCGGATACGTGCCGCTATTGCCAGGAATGCTGCAACCGGCTGCTCGGCGAGATCTCGTCCTCCGGCGTGCGCGAAGAAAATTTTTCCCCGCACGCGGCTTGATTACGCGGAGCGCGCATCCTGGGCCGGAGTGGATGTGCGCATGGGCACCAGGCGCAGTCCTCCGGCGCCTTCGCCCACGGTCGCCGGCGCGCCTTCGTGATATTCGGCGTCTTGGTTGACCTGCCAGAGATCGTAGAGACGTCGTCCGGCTATGATGTTTCGCGCGCACAACATGGCGGTCATCATGGCGTGGTCCTGGTTGTTGTATTTGTGCATGCCGTTGCGGCCAACGAGGTGCAGCGTGGGATAGTTGCGCTCCAATTCGCGGCGGAGCGTGTCCACATTTTCGGCGTAGGTGTCGTCGTAAACGGGATAGGCCTTTTTTTGGCGAACCACGCAGCCGTCCACCACGTCGTCCATCTTCGCCAAGCCGATCTTTTCGAGCTCCATCTTGGCGAGGGAGATCAACGTCTGGTCGTCGGCGTCCCAAAGCCCGTCGCCCTCGAAGCAGAAATACTCGAGGCCGTAGCAACACATGCCCGGCTCGGGGATCAGTTCGGGAGACCAGGATTTGAAGTTCTGGATGCGGCCCACTTTGACCGACGGATCGTGGATGTAGATCCAGTTGTCGGAGAATTGATCGGTGTCGGGCAGGATGAGCGCCACGGTGAGGAAATCCCGGTAGCTGAGTCGTCCGGCCGCCGCGAGCGCCGCGGGTGGCATGGCCGGAGTGAGGCTCTGGGCCAGTTCGCGCAACGGGGCGGAAGAGATCACTTCATCGGCGTGGATAAAGGATTCTTTGCCGGCCGGGTCGTGGAGAGTGAGCTTCCAGCGGCGACCATTGTAGGCGCAGGCGGTCACGCGTTTGCCCATGAGCACGGAGCCGCCTTGATCGCGAATGCGCTGGGTGCAGGCCTCCCACATCATGCCGGGACCGTGTCGCGGGTAGCGGAAGGAGCTGATGAGCGACTTGACCACGGTTGCCTTGTTGTCGCCGCCGCGAGGTTTTGGCGTGAACGCGGCCTTGATGGCGGAGGCGAGCGAGAGGCCCTTGATGCGCTGGGCGGCCCAATCGGCGGAGATCTCGCGGCAGTCCATGCCCCAGACTTTTTCGGTGTAGCTCTTGAAGAAAATGCTGAAGAGCCGGTGCCCGAATTCGTTGCTTACCCAATCTTGGAAATTGGTCGGGGAGGGGACGGGCTTGATCCGCGCCTTCATATACGACAACACGCAGCGCAGCGATTCGATCGGGCCGAGCTTGAGCAGGGCCTCGAAGGGTTTGAGCGGGTAGGCGAAGAACTTGCCGCGATAAAAAATCCGGGAGGAGCGCGGGCGGACGAGGAAGTCGTCGGGGAGGATTTCGTCCCAAAGCGCCTCGACCTCGGCTGATTTTGAAAAGAAGCGGTGTCCGCCAATATCGAAGCGATAACCGTGGTAATTCACCGTGCGGGAGATGCCGCCGACGTAACGGGGGTCGGCTTCGATCACGGTGGCGGACATGTTTTCCTTGGTGAGTAGATAGGCGGCAGTCAGACCGGCCGGCCCGCCTCCAATGATGGCTATGTGACGTGGTGGCATATGAAATTCAAGCGACCCATCCGCCGCGCACGAACTGGCTGGCGAAGGTGTAGTGGAGCCGTGCGCCGAACAGCGCCAGCAGCACGGCGAGGGCGATCAGGAGCTTGCGGGCGATCCCCGGACGCGGCCCGATGTCGGCAAACGCGTGCAAGGCCCCGAGCACGAGGAACACATGCGTGCAGAAATGATAACGCGTCATGCTCTCTAACCCAACGGAGAAGACGCCGCTGACGCTGATGTAGAACAACGCGACGCCGACGAAGTAGAATCCAATGCGCTCACGCCAGCGCGTGGCACGCTGGAGGGCGGCGGCGATTTCCCAAACGGCCAGCGCAGCCAGGCTGAGCATCGTGACCGGCACAAAAAACTGACCGACCTGCGAAGCGACCTCCCAATTGGGCGACCAGCGTTGATACGAGGCGCTTTTGAACAGGCCGAGATAGTCGGCGCGCACGCCCCAGCCGGCCTCCTGGGTCATCATGTAGAAGTTCCAGTGTTGAAACCGTTCCTGGCAGTAGGCGAAAAATGCCAGCATGCCCGTGAGCGAGAGGGCCACGAGCGCGCCGGCGCGCAAAAAGGAAGGAGACGTCACGCGGTGCCATAAGGATGTCGGGTGGGCCGCGTCGTTTTGGAGCCACGTTCGCACGACGGGGAACAGCGCGGCGGGTGCGCCGGCGATGCGGGTGCCGGTCATGGCCGCCCCGTGAATGGCCCCGAGCACGAAGGCGGCCGGGCCTTGGCGCACGCTCCAGAACATAAAGCCGAGCAACAGAAGCAGGAACAGCGATTCGGAGTAGGCGGCGATCAGGAAAAACGCCGCGGGGTGCGCGAGCACAAGCACCACGGCCGCGGCGGACAGGGCCCACGAAAACTGCAATCGTTGCCGTGCGACCAGTAGGAAATACGTCCAGAAGCCGCAGGTCGCCAATTGGGAGGCGAGCGTCAGGCCGATCTCAGGTTTTATTCCCAGGCCCTTGATGACCGCCTCGCCTGAAAGGGGGAACCCGGGAAAGAACGCGACATTGGAGACCTCCATGCGCTTCACGGGACTCGGCGGAACGGGGCTTTGGTAACCACGCCCGATGATGTTGAGAAACCAGTGGCTGTCGTGCTGCACAAGGCGGCGGTAGCGCTCCTCGTAATTGCCCGCGGGCATCACGGTTTGCATGAGAATAGCCAGGTGAAGCGCCGTGATGAGGAAGGCTCCCGCAAGGCAGCAAAACGCTTCGCGAGCCAAAGGGCGTGAGGGAGTCGGTTTCAACGGGGATTAACGTCGGAGTGGGTTCAATCGCCCGAGAGTGCGGAGGCCTGTGTGCAATCACCGCGTTCGTGCTTACTCACGTTAGCAGGCGGAACGGAGTTGCATAACCAGACGCGGCTCCGTTCACCGGACCGGTGAATTTCCAGACGGTGGCCGGGGGAAATGCGGCGGTCGGTATCGGGACAGGCGACGAAAAACCGCGCCGGGTGGGCGCAAGGTCACACCTTTTCCGGCGAAATGGACGAGCAGGAGTAGGAGAACGAAAACGAGTCGATTGAGACGACTGCGTTACTCGGTTCCGTGGAGCTTCGTTTCCATGTCGAAACTCGGGTGCGGCGGCTGGTTGTAGCCGACATTTTGCCAGACGAGAGCGAGGCGGTATTGGCGGTCGTGGAGCAGGGTGACGAGGCGATGGGGAGTGGGAATCGTGCTCACGTAGATGCGAAGCGCCGAACTATCTTCCGTGCGCCAGACGACTTCTTCGCGCCAGTCGCCGAGGAGATCTCCGGAGAGAACCGGGGTCGCCTTGTGCCGTTGTTCGAGGCGCAGCCTTCGGCGGCAAGAAGGCTGGCGGTCGCCGTCTCTTGTCCGCCGGGGACGGCGGCTACACATTAGAAATTCGCACGGATGCCAAAGGTGACGCTACGACCGGGGAGCGGGGCGATGTCCTTCAAAAAGGACGTGTGCACGCGGGCTTCCTCGTCGGTGAGATTGGAGCCGCGTATGAACAGGTCATACGCGACGCGTCCCTGGATGAGACGATAGCTCAGGTGGGCGCTCAGCAGGGTATAGCCACTGGTGTCGGTTTCGCTGGTGGCGTTACGGGTCTGGTCGGCAATGAGCTGCCAGTCCGCGCCGGCCGACCAAGCGCCGCTTCTCCATGCGAGGCCGATCACACCTTTGAGCGGAGGGATGCGGGGGAGGGCGTTGCCTGAGCTGTCTTCGGCAAGGGTGTAATCGACACCAAGTTTGAGATCGAGGGTGTGGCGGTCGCTCTCGTGCAGATGCCAAAGGGTTTCCAACTCGGCGCCGTAAAAGAGCGCGTCGCGTTGACGGAAGCGCGTCTCCTGCAAGCCGGTCGGGTCAGGCAGGCCGTCTTCATCAAGGAAGGAGCCGGCGACATCCTCTTCGTAGATGAACCCGTCGAAGAGGTTGGCGAAGAGGTTGAAGGAACCCGTGACAAACCCCGTGCGTTTACGCGCGCCGATTTCGAAGCCGAGGGACTTTTCGGTGTCGAACGTGGCGTCACCGATTTCATAACGACCGGTGCCGGCGTGCGGGCCGTTCGAGAAGAGCTCCTGCGTGTTGGGCGCGCGTTCGGTGAGCGCGACGGAGAAGGTGTAGGCGTAGGCTTCGGTGGGGGCGTAAACGACGCCGCTGGACACGCTGACGGTGGCTTCATCGCGTGACTGGGCGGTCGGGAAACGCGGCGCGAGCGCGGGCGGTTCGAAGCTGCTTACACGCGTGTCGATTTCCTGCTGCTCGACGCGTGCGCCAAATTGCCAGGTGAAGTCACCGGTCTTGGCCTCTTCGTAGAGAAATAGGGCACGGTTAACGGTGAGCGCGGGAGGGATGAACGCCTCTTCGCCCACCGCATCAAAGTCACTGCGGGCGATTTGCACACCCCAGGCTCCGGTGAAGCCGGCAAGCGAGCCGTGGAGAAGCTCGAAGCGGCTATCGTAGCCTTTGTTGGTGTAGAGTGTCTCGGGCGTGCCTCCGGCGATCTCGATGTGGCGGTAGTCGGCAACGCCGGCTTTGAGACGGGCGCCGGTGAAAATGCCGAATTCGCGTTTGAGCTCGGCGGCGAAGTCCACGCGGCGCTGCTTGAGGTCTATTTCGATGCCCGGCTCGGCCACACCGTAAACGGAGTTGTAGCCGTTGTAGTTGAGACCTGCGTTGAACTCGGTGCTCACATATGAGAGGCCGATGGAGCCTCCGTCGGCATCGATGGCCGTGCCGGGAATCCGGTTGCGCACGGTCGGATCGGTGGGATCGGCGAGGCCGGGCACGCGGGTGTCGCCGGCTTGGCGTTGGAAGCCGTCGAGGTGCAACACGACGGCGCGCTCGTCGTTGCGCAGAAGGGCCATGTCGATGGTGCCGCCCAACGTGGAGGCATCGGCATTGGTGCCGTAGCGTCCTTCAAGCGTTCCGGACACGGTGCGGTCGGGAAGGTCGGTTTCGATGCGGTGGTCGATGACGTTGACCACTCCGCCCACGGCGGCGCTGCCGTAGAGGAGCGCGGCCGGGCCGCGCACCACTTCGATGCGTTTCACGAGGAACGGCTCCAGTGAGACGGCGTGGTCGGGCGAGGTGTTGGAGGCATCAATGGTGTCGGTGCCGTTCTGGAGCACGCGCACGCGGTTGGCGCCGAGGCCGCGGATGATCGGGCGACTGGCGTTGGGGCCGAAGTAGGTCGAGCTCATGCCGGTCTGGGCGGAGAGCGTTTCTCCGAGGGAGGGCTGCTGGAGCAGCGTGAGATCGCGCTCGGAGAGGACGTTGGTGGCCGAGAGCAACTCGGCTTGGCCGCGAGCAAACGGTGATGCGGTGACCACGACGCTTTCCAAGGTGACGGGTGCGTCATTCGGAAAAACGGGAGGCGGGGTGACTTGGCCGCGTGCCAGCGAGGCGGCGGCGATCAATACAAACGATAAACGGACGGAAAGGTGCATGGTGAATTGCGGACAACTGCAAAGGATGAGGTCGCGCACGCCCGGTAGGCGCGGCGGTGTTATGGAAACGGACGCGGGGCTTCGCGCAGGAAGCCACCGGTAAGGCTAACTGTTATCCGATGCAGGGAGGTCCGCATGCCGGCGGGAGCCGGTGGTGCGAGGTGGGAATCAGTCGCGTGTCACCCGCGAGCGGCAACGTGGAAATCCATAGGGATTCCGGCGTGTCGAGGCGAGGCAGGTCGAGCGGCGTGGTGACGCCGTTTTGGAAAAGCGTGATGGCGCAGCCGGCGTCATCATGGGCGGCCAGTGGCGCGTGGGAATGGTGCTCGTCGGAGTCGTGTCCGTGGAGATGGGCGTGGGCGTTCGGAGAAACGCTCAGCAGGCCAAGCGCGAACACCAGTCCCGCGAGCAGCCACACGAGCACGCCCCGAGGGCGGCTGGGCGTGGAGGGAAGGGCGCGGTGGGCTGGCATGGCTGGCTTAGAGTTGTAGCAGAGTCGTCAAGTGCCCTTCACGGGGTGGCCAGTGGGCGAATGTTGAAGAGCCACCAATCCGGGCCGATGCGTTCGGTGCGGGCAAACACGCGTTGACCGGGCTTTGCTGCGGCGATGAGGTCGGGCGCGGCTTTAAACGCGGTGGTGGCTGTTTTCATCACACCCGGGATGTCGTCGTGGGCGAGGGTGATCGTGCGGGCTTTGGCATCGACGCCGGTGATTTTTCCTCTGAGCGCGTAGCCGCGCAGCTCTTCGGGGCGGGGATCGCAATCGCAGGCCTCGGCTTCCGCGAGTGATGCGGGTGAGGGAAGGGTGATCAGGCGTGCGAGCGGCGTGTTGCGCTCCGTGTAGGCGAGCAACAGTTGCGCGGGAGTGGCGTCACCATCCTTGACAAGTGTAAGGCGCGGATGGCCGGGGTCGGTGGTAAGCCGGGCGAGTTGAACGGGCACGCTTAACGTGCTGCGCGGTGAAACGCGGCGCAGGAGAATCAGGTAGTGTTCATCCGCGCGCTCGACCCACGAAACGAGTTGCGCGCCATCGTCGAGCAACACGAGGGATACCCGCCCGATCGGAGTGACGTCGTCCACGCGCACGGGCATGAGCCACTGGATGCCGGCGTTGGACGACGTGGACACGTTGATACGTGGTCCGTCAGCGGCGGTGAACCACGCCACGGCGACATGGGGACCGCGGGCATGCAGGGCAGGACCTTCGTCGAGGGGATCGGACTCGGTGCGCCAGTCGTCGTGGCTGAGCATGGAGGCGGATTGCCAGGCGCCTTCGTCAAAGCGGGCGTAACGCAGATCCCGCAAGCCGTCCTTGCCGTGGCCGCGCCACACCAGCAGGGCGCTGCCGTCTGCAAATGAAGCGAGTGCGGGCGGGCATTCGCGGCTGGCGTGCGGATCGATCACCTGAGCGTCCGCCTCACCGATGCGGACAGTGAGCTCAGTGCCGTCGAGAGAGGTCCTCAGCAAGCGACCATCGGGCAGGGTGGCGCTCGCAGACCGGTGGGTGGCCGGCAAGATGGCGGCACCCGCGGGAGCCGGTTGGTTTTGAATCACAAACACCGGCGAGTCCTCCGTCGCGTGAAGAAAAATCACGCTTGGCACTAGAAAGAATAAGAGGAACTGCAGGGGTTTCACGGGCATAGAATTGCAGCCAGTGAGACGATCACACAAGCCGTGCGAACGATTTGTCCGACTTAGGACTGGATGGAATCGACCGCGTTTTTCATCATGCCTGCACCATGCTTTCGAAGCCGATTCCTTCTTGGATTTTGTTTGGCGGGTTTGTGCTTACGTGCGCCGCGGGGAGTGTTAATGCCGTTGGTTTTCTCGGAATGCATCACCAAGCCATCTCGCATATGTCGGGAACGGTGACGGTGTTGAGCAATGAATTGGCCACGGGACGGTTTTCACTGGCGCTGTATGCGTTGGGAGTGATCGGGTCTTTTTTTGCCGGGAGCGTGCTAAGCGCGACGATCATTCGCCAAGAGGCGCTCAAATTGGGACGGCGTTACGGAGTGGCGCTCGTGATCGAGTCGGCGTTGTTGCTGGCGGCGTGTCGAATGCTGATGACCGGACATCGCTCGGGCGATTGTCTGGCCGCGATGGCGTGCGGCCTGCAAAACGCGATGGCGACCCACTACAGTGGCGCGATCATCCGAACGACTCACATGAGCGGTATTATCACCGATTTGGGAATCACGCTGGGTTTGAAGCTGACCGGCGGACAGGTGGATATGCGCCGGGCCGGCTTGTATCTCGTGCTGTTCGCAGGATTTTTTACCGGAGGTATTCTGGGCAGCTTGGGCTACATCTACATGGGTTTTGAGACCCTGTTGTTCCCGGCCGTGCTGACGGGCGTCGCCGGGTGTGGATATTTTGCCTTCAAGCAGTTTGTGAAGTGACGTGAGGGACGCGTCCGTCGTGACGTTGTCCTTGGGGCCACCTGATCAGGTTGATCGCGTGTTTTCCGCGACCTCATGCGTTGTTCCGTCTTTGCGCGCCCCGCTGCGTTGCGCGCTGTAGATGCCGGTGTGGCCGCTGAAGTGATAACTGACCCAGCACGCCACGGCCATGAGCACCGCGTAGTGGGCGCCGAAGAGTTCGATGCCCATCAACGTGCAGGCGAACGGCGTGTTGCTGGCACCGGCAAAAACCGCGATGAAACCGAGCCCCGCCATCAAGTCGACAGGCAACCCTAGAACGCCCGCCAGCGTGTGACCCAACGCTCCACCGATGAAAAACAACGGGGTGACTTCGCCGCCTTTAAAGCCGGTGCCAAGCGTGAGCACCGTGAAAAGCAGTTTCCAAAACCAGCTCCACGTGTCGGCTCCACCGGCATGGAAAACCGACACGGTCGTCACGTCATCCGGATTGGGACTCCAGACACCGAGACCGAGGTATTCACGCGTGCCGAGCGCGTAGGTGAGGGCGATGACCGCCACACCGCCAAGCACCGGGCGCAGCCAATAAGCCGGCACGAATCGATTGAGCGTTTTCTGGATGGAATGGGTGCTGGTTACGAATAGGCGCGCACACAGCCCGAAGGCCGCGCCCGCCAAGGCAACCTTGCCGAGCACGAGCAAATCAAGGTGTCCGAATGTAAACATGCCCGGCGTCATCTGGGACGATATCAACATGCCGGTGTGCCCGACGCCCCAGGCTGCGCACGTAAGGTCGCCGATGATCGCCGCGAGCATGCAGGGAATGAGCATCTCGTAACGCACCCGGCCCAAGGTGAGCACCTCCATCGCGAAGACCGCGCCGGCCAGTGGAGTTCCGAAGACCGAGCCGAACCCTGCCGCCACACCGGCCATGAGCAGCATCGGACGGTGTTGCGCGGGGATGTGGCAGAGACGGGCGAACTCGCTGGCGAGTCCGCCGCCCATCTGGACTGCGGTGCCTTCGCGTCCCGCAGAGCCACCGAACAGGTGGGTGAGCAACGTGGAGCCTAAAATCAGCGGAGTGATACGCGCCGGCACGCCGCCACCGGGCTCGTGGATCTCGTCGATGAGGAGATTGTTTCCGCGCGCGGCTTGCTTGGCGTGGTGGTGATAGACCCAGGCGATGAGCACACCAGCCAGCGGGAGCAGGAATAGCAGCCAGGGATGGTCGAAGCGAGTTTGCGTGACGCGGTCGAGGGACCACAGGAAAAACGCGCTGGCCGATCCGGCGAGCACGCCGACCGGTGCGACGAGCAACGTCCACACGCCCAGAGGGCGAAGGCTGGCGAGATAGGTGCGCGGTCGCAGAAATTCGATGTCGCTCATGTCGAGGCCCGCGAACGTGGCGGTTCATCCCGCCGGTGGCAACGCAAGGAGTTCATGATTGGCCCGGAGCCGCGATCACCACAACCTGCCGGGAATGCCGAAACGGTTTCCGTTATGTGTGCTGTTAACGCTCCTCGTCGGAGTGGCGTCGGCGCGCGCGGATGACTTGGCGGCGCGCGTGATCGTGCTGGCTAACAGTGACGAACCGGAGTCGGTGCGGCTGGCGGAGTATTATGCGGCGAAACGCGGTGTGCCGAAGAGCAACATCATCGCGTTGAACATGCCGATCACCGAGGCGGTCGGCTGGCGGGTTTTTTTGGACACGTTGTTCAATCCCTTTCAGGCGGAGTTGGTGAAGCGCGGCTGGATCGATGCGATGGGCATGGAGTTGTCGGATGCCGTTGGACGGAAAAAATATGTGATTTCCGGCCACAAGATCTCCTACCTCGTGGTGTGCCGTGGCGTGCCGTTGAAGGTCGTCAATGATCCGCAGTTGCCAGCGGAAACCATTCCGGCCACGGCCAATCCCGTGTTCAAGACCAACGCGGCTTCGGTGGACGGCGAACTTGCGCTGCTCGCCTTGAGCAACCCGCCCCTGATCGCGTTCGTGCCGAATCCGCTCTTCAAGAACGACCGGCCCTCGACCTTGCAGTTGAACCAGATCGTCAAGGTAAGCCGGCTCGATGGACCCACGTTTGAGGATGCACGCGAGCTGGTTGATCACGCGCTTGAGGCCGAGCGGACCGGACTCGTCGGTCGCAGCTATGTCGATATCGGCGGTCCGCATGCCCAAGGTGACCGCTGGCTGGAGGACGCGGCGAAGCAATTGGCAGGGCTGGATTTCGATGGCGACGTGGAGCGCGCGGGTGGAACGATGCCGCCGTGGACGCGGCTCGACATGCCCGCCTTGTATTTCGGGTGGTATGCGGGCGTGCTCAACGGACCTTTCTCTCAGCCGGGGTTCAAGTTCCCGGCCGGGGCGGTGGCGTTGCATATCCATAGTTTTTCGGCCGATACGGTGCGTTCCACGACCAGCGGCTGGGTTGGTCCGCTGGTCGCGCGTGGGGTTACGGCGACCTTTGGCAACGTGACCGAGCCTTATTTGGAACTCACGCACCAGCCCCAGCTCATTTTGAAATCCCTGGCACGGGGCGAGACGCTGGGTGATGCGGCGGCGTATTCGGTGCCTGTATACAGCTGGCAGTCGATGGCGGTGGGCGATCCGCTTTACCGCCCGTTCAAAGTGACGCTTGCGGAGCAGTGGGCGCGCCGCGACAAGCTGGCGCCCGCGCAGCGCGCCTATGTGGTGCTCCGGCGCATGCGCGAGTTGGTCCGCGCGGGCGACCGCAATGGCGCGATCTGGGCCGGGTTGGCTTCGGAGAAAACCGGCTCGCAACTCGCCGTCGCGCTCGCCACCGCCGCTTTGCAGATCGAGGACGGAGATTCCTCCGGCGCCCGGCGGACGCTGGCGTGGGTGGCCAAACGCGCGAGTTTCACGCTGGCGGAGGCCCCGCTGGCGGCGGAGGCGGCGCGACACTTTAAAAACACTCAAGACCTGCCCGCCGCGCTGATCGTGTGGCGCCGCTTATTAGGTGGGTCGCTACTGTCGAAGGAGGCGCGGATCGCGTGGCTTCCCGCCGCGCTGGAGGTCGCGCGCGCGGCCAAGGATGAGCGCCAGGCGTTGTCTTGGGCCACTGAATATGGCGAGTTGACCGCGCCACCGCCGACGGTTGCGAATGGAAAGTAACGCAGGCTTCCCAGCCTGCCGGGATATCCCAAGGGGCAGACTGGAAGTCTGCGCTACTTGTTTAGAGCTTGGTCACGACCTTGTCGGCCAGACCGTAGGCAATCGCTTCCTTGGCGTTAAGGTAGAAATCGCGGTCGGTGTCGCGGTTGATGACCTCGATCGGCTGGCCCGAGGCATCGGCGAGGATCTGGTTCAGCTCGGAGCGGAGTTTTTCCATCTCGCGGGCCTGAATGTTGATATCGGTCGCCGGGCCGACCATGCGACCGGAGATCAGCGGCTGGTGAATCAGGACGCGCGAGTGCGGGTAGAGGAAACGACGACCCTTCTTGGCGCCCGAGAGCAGGATAGAACCCATCGAGGCGGCCATGCCGGTCACGATCACGTTGATGGGCGAAGTGATCATCTGCATGGTGTCGTAAACGGCCATGCCGGCGGTGATGGAGCCGCCCGGGGTATTGATGTAGAAATTGATCTCTTTGCCTGGGGCTTTGGCTTCGAGGTAGAGGAGCTTTTCGGTGATGTCCTTGGCGGTCTCGTCGGTCACGGCGCCCCAGAGGAAAATCTTACGGTCATCGAGAAATTTTTTCTGGATGAGCATCGCGACGGGAGCGGCGGATTTCTTGGCGGTCTCGTCGGACTCCTTGTCGTCATCATCCTCGTCATCGTCGAGGCGGGGAAGGGGTGCGTTCAGACCGGGTTGGAGATTGTCGAAATGCATATGTGGCTACGTTGCGAGCCGGGTGCGGCTTGGCAAGTTCTCAGGCGAAGTTGTCAGAGGTCGGGAAGATGGGCGGCAAGGGCGGTGCGCAGGTGTTCGATCAAGGCGGGATCGTGGGCGGCGGGGTAATCGTCGGGGATACGCAGAATGACGACCGGTTTTCCGAGGATTTCCCCGGGGAATTTCTCACGCAGGCGATCTGCGTGTTTGCGTTCCATGCAGAAGATGAGATCAGCCCAACCGAGGTGGCAGGCGGTGACCTTGATGCGCGCGCCGTTTTCCGTGCCGGCGGAGCGGGCGGCGTAGTGCGGGTGGCTTTTAAACAGCGCCTCGGCCGTGGGCGAACGCCACTGGTTGCGCGAGCAAAGGAAGAGGAGTTTGGTTTTATGGATGCTCACGAACGAGGTGAGGCCACAGATTGTGGAAGTGATGCACCGGGCCGTGGCCGGAGCCTACGGAGAGCTGGCCGGAGGCGGCGATGGCGGTCGTCAGATACGCTTTTGCGGCGCGGATCGCGTCGATGGGATCGGCGTGTTGCGGGAGCAGCGCGGCGATGGCGGCGGAAAGCGTGCAACCGGTGCCGTGAGTATTTTTCGTGGGAATGCGGACGGCGCGCAGCTCGACCTGAGTGGTGCCGTCGTCGATCACGTCGATGCTTTCGGGGCCGTCGAGGTGTCCGCCCTTGAGCAGGACGACGCGCGGGCCGAGTTGGCGAAGGGCGCGCGCGGCGGTGCGCATCTCGGCGAGGGTGCGAATTGGCGGAAGATTTAAGAGCACCTCTGCCTCGGGAAGATTGGGCGTGATGATTTCGGCGAGCGGAAACAGTTCGCGTTTCAACGTCGTGACCGCGTCGGATGAGAGCAGGTGATGGCCGCTCTTTGAAACCATGACCGGGTCGATGACGAGGCGACGGACGCCATGGCGGCGCAGTGCGGCGGCGACGGTGGCGGCGACTTCGGCGGTGCCGAGCATGCCAAGTTTCACGGCGTCGATGCGCACGTCGGCAAACAGCGTGTCGAGCTGTTGCGCGATGAAGGCGACGGGCACGGGCTGCACGCCGGTGACGCTTTGGGTGTTTTGCGCGGTGAGCGCGGCGACGACGCCCGTTCCGTAGGCTCCGAGGGCGGAGAACGCCTTCAGGTCGGCGAGGAGCCCGGCGCCTCCCGAGGGATCGACACCGGCGATGCTGAGGACGTTGGGAATCATGAACGGGAAATGGGTTAACCACGAAACACACGAAATACACGAAAGAAGCGGAAGCCCGGATCAGATCGGCTTTCCGTGTGTTCCGTGGGCATAAAATCCGAGTCTTCAATCCACCCAGCCTTGTTGCCCACGGAACACGCTGAACACACGGAAATCGGAGGTTTGGGTTTCGTGTATTTGGTGTGTTTCTTGGTTTCGATTCCGGGAGCGTGGGGGAGCGGTGGTTTCACCACGAAACACACGAAATACAGGAAAAGAAGAAGCAGGCTTTGCAAGCGGGCGGTGGACGGGCAAATCCTTGTCCATGACGACCAAGGTGCGCGTGCAACGACTCTCCGGACAAATCGTGGATCTGCATCGTCGGGTGGTTTTTCCCGGCACCGTGGAATGGCGCAACGGCCGCATCACGGCCATCCGGAGCGACGAACGCGTGAAGGAAAAACGCCTGATCCTGCCGGGGCTGGTCGATGCGCATATCCACATCGAGAGTTCGTTGCTGCCGCCGTCGGAGTTTGCCCGGCTAGCGGTGATCCATGGCACGGTGGCGACGGTGTCCGATCCGCACGAGATCGCCAACGTCCTCGGCGAGGCGGGCGTGCGCTACATGTTGGCCGATGCGAAACGGTCTCCGCTCAAGTTCAACTTTGGCGCGCCGTCGTGCGTGCCGGCGACGACGTTTGAAACCGCTGGGGCGAAGCTTGATTCGAAAGCGGTGGCGCGACTGTTGGCACGCAAGGACGTGCGCTATCTCGCCGAGGTGATGAACTTCCCCGGCGTGCTCGGGGGCGATCCGGAATTGAGGGCGATGATCACGGCGGCGCGGCGCGAGGGAAAACAGATCGACGGTCACGCGCCCGGGCTGCGCGGCGAACAAGCCAAGGCTTACGCCGACGCGGGGCCGACGACCGACCACGAGTGTTTCACGATCGAAGAGGCTCAGGACAAACTGGCGGCCGGAATGAAGATTTTGATTCGCGAGGGTTCGGCGGCGCGCAACTTTGATGCGCTGGTTCCGTTGCTGAAATCGCATCCGGCGCGCTGCATGTTTTGCTGCGACGACCTGCATCCGGACCTCTTGGTGAAACGCCACCTCGACGAACATGTGCGGCGGGCGTTGGCGACGGGCGCGGATAAATTCGATGTGTTGCGCGCGGCATCGGTGAACCCGGTCGAACACTACGGGCTCACGGTCGGGTTGCTGCGCGAAGGGGAGGCGGCGGATTTTATCGTGGTGGACGGCTGGAAGCGGTTTCGCGTGGAGCGGACGTATATCGGTGGAGAGTGCGTGGCGTCGGATGGACGCACGCGGCTGAAGCGGCTCGCGCCGAAGATCGCCAATAAGTTCAAGGCCCGCCTGGTGAAGGCGACGGATTTCGGGATGAACGTCTCGGGTGAAACGGTGAACGTGATCGAGGCGCTCAACGGCCAGCTCGTGACGAAGCACCTCGTGCTGCCGGCGTCGCAGATCGGCGTGAAGCACGACGTGTTGAAAATCGCGGTGGTGAACCGCTATGCGCCGAAGGCGCCGGTGGCGGTGGGCTTTATTCGCGGGTTTGGGTTAAAGGCGGGCGCGCTGGCGTCATCGGTGGCGCACGATTCGCACAACATCGTGGCGGTCGGGGTCGATGATGCATCGCTCGCGGCGGCGGTAAACCTGGTCATCGCGGAGCGAGGCGGATTGAGCGTGGTGGGTCCTCGTGCGAAGGCGGTGCTGCCTCTGCCAATCGCGGGGTTGATGTCGGCGGTCGAGGGGCGGACGGCGGCGAAGCTTTATACGAAGCTGGATCGGACGGCCAAGAAGCTGGGTTCGAAGCTGGATGCGCCGTTTATGACGCTCTCGTTTATGGCGCTGCTGGTGATTCCCGATTTGAAGCTGAGCGACCGGGGGCTGTTTTCGGCGGCGAAGTGGGGCTTTGTTCCGGTGTCACCGGAGTTGGTATGACTTCGGCGTTTTATCGGAGTTTGCCGGAGAGCGTGGGGTTGGCGGCGTTGTTGCGCGGCGGGCGGCTGGAACTCGCGCCCGACGAGGGATGGTTGGTGTGCGCTGATGTTTGCATGTCCACCAAGGCCATCGCGGACGGACGTTACAAGGACGTCAACCTGGCCGGGGCGGCGTGCATCACGGCGGTGCTCAACGCGTGTGAACGGGCGGATCTACCGTTCATTTTTGGTGGAGACGGAGCGATGTTGTTGGTCGGGGCGGCCGAGCGCGACGCGGCGAAGGTGGCGCTGGCGGGGACGGTGCGGATGGTGCGCGACGCGTTGGGTCTGGAGATGCGCGCCGGGCTGGTGTCGGTCCGGGCGTTGCGCGAGGCGGGCGCGGAATTGCGGGTCGGGCGCGTGCGTATGTCAGAAGGGTTTCACCAAGCCGCGTTCATGGGCGGGGGGGCGGCGTTGGCTGATGCGTGGCTCAAAGGCGGCGATGCGCGCGTAGACCGCGTCGATGGCAACGAGAGCGGCGGCGAGGCGGATTTCGGTGGGTTGGAATGTCGCTGGCAAGGTGTGCGGCCGGTGCAAGGCGGAGTGGCGGCGCTGATCGTGGAGGCGCGCCAGAAGGGCGACGCCGGGCGGGCGGAGCTGGCGACCGTGTTGCGCGAGGTGGAGGCGGTGTTGGGGCCGGTGATGGAGCGCCGACCGGTGTCGGCGGGCACGTTGAAACTGGCGCGTGATGCGGCCGAATTGGAAGGCGAGGCGCGGGTGCGTGACGGGCGGGCGAACCCGTCGTGTTGGAGAAAGTTGCGGGTGCGGTTCGAGACGGCGGTGGGGCGCCTGATCATGGCGCGCAAGGTGAAGTTCGCCGGGGTGGACTGGGGACGTTACAAGGACGACGCGGCGGCGAACACGGATTTTGAAAAGCTCGACGACGCGTTGCGCATGGTCGTGACGGCGGGACCGGAGGCGTTGGCGCGGTTGCGGGAGAAACTCGACGCCGCGGTGGCGGCAGGGCGCATCTGGTATGGCCTCGACGTGTCGGAAGAGTGCCGGATGACGTGCCTGGTGTTTGTGCGCGGCCGGCAACATTTCCACTTCGTGGACGGCTCGGGCGGCGGCTACGCGGCCGCGGCGAGCGCGCTCAAGAAGGCGAAGGCGGCGGGGCCGTTGACGAGGTAGCTCGGAGTAGGAGTTCGGACTTTTTTCACCACTAATGAATCGCTCAACGTGGCGATTCTTGGGGTGAAGCTCCCGGCTAATCGCCTCCGCGGTGGTGCAGAGGCATCTGCTAATCGCAGATGGAATCCGGATATGATTGGGGCGACGACCGTGCTCAAGGCTGCGAAAGCGGCGGTGCGGGCAGCTACGCTAACGGGCGGAGGAAGTCGGGCCAGGTGGTGAAGCCCTTGCCTTTATACACAACGGACGGATGCCGGGGAATGTCGGGAGGCAGATTCCCCTTCACTGTGCACCATTGATTCCATGCAACGCCGTTTTGAAGCCCCAACGTCCGTGCAAAATCACGAGCTAATTCAAACGCCCGAAAGTTCTTCTCAAAGGGAGCGATGGTTCCGGTGCCCAGCCAATCGCCCCATCCATTCCATAATTCGCCGTAAGCATTCGCAGGATGTCTGGGAATATCTGTAGGACGGACCTCCTTAGTAGGGAATTCACCCTTCAGATAACGCGCCCATTCAGTTGAACTTTGTAATCCTAATTCGTGAACAAACGCTCGGGCTGAGATAAAATCCCTGAAGCGACTCTTTTGGGGGGCGCGATGTGGCAATTCTACACCAAGCCAGTCGCTCCATTTGAAGCCATCTGTCGCGTATGCTTGATTCGGGTTACGTGGAATATCCTCAGGCATGGTTTCGTAACCGGCGAGCTGACCTCGAGCATATTTTATCCAATCTCCGTGAGATTTGAGACCGAGTGAACGAGTAAACCCGCAGGCACTCACGTATGGCCTATACGATTTTCTTCTGATGGGAACGTTACCGGTCCCAAGCCAATCGCCATAACCCAGCCATCCCTGACCTTGGTAATAATGTTCGGGTCCTGCGGGCACACCTGCTAAACGCGGAGGCAGATGAGCTAACTTCCCGGTGCAGTATTGGCGCCATGCTCTCTGGCCGGAGAGGTTTAAGCTCCGTGCAAATGCGCGAGCTTCTTCGAAGGGGAGCAAGTCGGCTCCGTCATTTCGAGATCCCATCGTTGCTTGTTCGATACCTAACCAATGAGCCCAATTTACCCAGCCTCGGTTACGATACACCTGCATCGGATTGCGGGGTATGTTAGCGGGCATCGGAGGCTTCCCATCTATTCCCTTACGGGCATACATACGCCATTCATCACCGGATGTAAGCCCAAGTGATGAGGCATGCACTCTAGCCTCATCGTGAGGTAGGATTTTCTTCTTTGTGGCAGGCCTTCGGATCCCAATAAAATAACCCCAATCAATCCACCCCTTGCCTCTATAAGCCGTATATGGGGCGATGGGGATGTCGCGCGGAATGCCTCCGGATTTCCATACGCGAATCCAATCAGTCGATTTATCAATACCGCTTTGGCGAGCCCACGCTCGAGCTTCCTCAAAGGGTCGCCATCTGAGCTTCGCTATTCTTTCCCAGCAGCGCACCTCAATTTGACCTGCGAATACTTCGGCACTCATGCCAATCGGAATAACCTCTCCCATATCGAATTTCACCAAGCCAGTTTCAGGCGTGCGGCCTTCGGCAGTGGAGCGGAACCATTCGATGATGCGTTCGTCGTGGGCGGCCAATGCTCGCAGGACGAAAAGCACGAATTTGAAGGCGCTGCTTTCGGCGATGTCTTCAGGTGTGGCACCGTCTGGCACGACGAGGGGGAGCAGGATGTAGCCGAGCTTTTTGCCGGACTTCGGGTCGAGGCGCAGGGCGCGGCCTGATGCTTGGACGATGTCGATGGTGCTGCCTTTGGGGTCTGCGAAGAAGACGCAATCGATGCCGGGGACATCCACGCCTTCGGTGAGGCAGCGGGCGTTGGTCACGAGCGAGGGCGTGGTGTTGAGGAATGCATCCAGTTCCCGTTGGCGGGCGGCGCTGCCCATCTTTCCCGACACGTGGTAGGCGGTGACGGGTGACTCGGTGGCGAGGTGGTCGTTGAGTCGGTTGCAGAGTTCGCGGAAGCGGGAGGCGCGGGCGATGCTGCTGTGAAACGAGACGGTGTGGCGGACGCCGTGGAGCGCGGTGGCGCGGCGCAGGGCGACGAGGCTGGCGAGGGCGAGCGAGGTGACTTCGTCGAGGCCGTCGGGGCCGAGGTCGAGCCAGCGGTTGTCGGCGACGAGGGCTTTTACCTCGGACTCGCGCACGCCGATGGTGAGCAGGCGGTAGTCGCAGAGGATGGGATCGGAGGCGGCGATGGCGGCCTTGAAGGTGAGCAAGTCGATGGTCTCGCCGTAGAGCGCGGGGTCGTCCATCGAGACGATGTCGTCGGAGCGGTTGGAGGCGAAACGACGTTCCGTGGCCGTCATGAAGAGGCGGCGGGGAAGCGGGAGGTTTTCGTCGTGGAGGAGGTGGGCGTAGTAGCTGGAACTTTTGCCGGTGGTTTTGTGGGCCTCGTCGAAGACCGCGAAATCAAAGGCGGTGCCGGCATCGCGGGCGGCGGTGGCGAGGACGGGCGAGCTTTGGTAGGTGGTGAGGACGACGAGCAGGTCGGGGCGGACTTGGGCGACGCGGAGGTGGTCGGCGAGTTTGGCGGGATCGGTGTCGCAGGGGATGCCGAGTTCGTGGACGTGGGCGACGAGGGCTTCGTTGTCCACATCGGCGACTTCGTCGTCGCTGCACACGCAGAGCCAGTCCACGGGGCGGGCGTCGGCGACGGCTTCGGTCATCCAAGTTTCGAGCGTTTGCCGGACGAGCGCGAGGCTGGGCACGGCGATGAGCACGCGGCGGGCGTCGAGTGCGCGGGCGATCCAGTAAGCGGTGAGGCTTTTGCCCGAGCCGCAGGGATGGATCAGTTTACCACGGGTTTGTCCGGGAGCGGCGTAGTAGTTGACGGCGGCCGCAATGGCCTTCGACTGATGGTCGCGGGGCGGACGGGGCCGCGGACGTGGCGGCGGGCTGGTGGTTGCCGGTGCGGCAAGCGAAGCGAAAAACTCGGCGGGCAGGGTGGACCAGGTTTCGGCGGTGAGTTCACCGAGGTTCGACAGGTTGGCGAGCGTGTGGGTGATGCGTGCCGTGGTGGTGCAGACGAGCGCGTAGGTGAATGAGCCGGCGCAGACGTGGAAGGCGAGGGAGGAAAAGGTGGCCAATTCGCCGAAGGGGATCGTGGCATCGGTGTCGGCGCGGAACTTGGCTTGGATGGCCCAGAATTCGCCGGTGTGGGTTTCGGCGATGAGGTCGATGCCCATGTCGCGAGCGGGCAGGCGCAGGCGGGCGTATAACTCGGGTGGGACCTCACTGAGCAGCCAGACATGAACGAGTTTGGCTCGGTAGATGGGATCGGTCCGCAGGTAGTGGGCGACGAGATGTTCGAAGGCGGTGCCTTTGTCGGTGTCGTTGATCGGGACGACTGCGGCGGTGAATTCCGACCAAGAGCGCACGGATGCGAGCACGACAGGTAGAGGCACGAGTCGAGACAAGGAGGACCGATTTAGCTTGGCAAGTAGTTGGCTGTGCTAGGTTGGGGGGCTGCCTTACTTTTCGATTCGTGTGGGAACAAAAAAGGCCCGGACCGGGAGGTCCGGGCTCCAGGGGGACGGAGCGCCTGCGAGCAGGCGGCCTACTCAGATCAGACCGAGCTTCATTTTACCCTCTTCGGAAATCATGGACTGATTCCAAGCGGGTTCCCAGGTGATGCGGACGTCGGCGGCGGCGACGCCGGGGACGAGGAGGATCTTGCCTTTGGCATCTTCGGCGATGGCCGGACCCATGCCGCAGCCGGGGGCCGTGAGCGTCATGGCAACATCGACTTTGTAGCCGCCTTCGTCGCGTTTGGAGACGTCCATCGAGTAAACGAGGCCGAGATCCACGATGTTCACGGGGATTTCGGGGTCATAGACTTTCTTGAGTTGGTCCCACACGGCCTCGGGGTCGGGAGCGCCGTCGGCGAGGGTGGCGGAGTCAACCGTGTCGGTGATGACTTGCTCGCCGATCGCGTCACCGTCCTTGCCGTCGATGCGAAAGAGTCCGAAGTCGGTCTGCACGGTGTAGGTGCCGCCGAGCGTCTGGTGGATGAAGAGCTTGGTGTTGGCGAACAGCGTGTGTTTGTCGCCCGAAGGAATCTGGGTGGCGACGATGTCGCGGGAAAGCGTGCGTTCTTTGGAACTCATGGGTGGGGCGGAATAATTTATCTGGAACTCACGAAATCAGGAATCGGAGCTACCCGAAGCGGATCGTTCATGAGTTCCTGAGTTCCAGATTATTACTTTTTGAACTTCGATTCGATTAGCGTGCGGAGGGAGACGTGGAGGTCTTCGTTTTCGAGTTTGTTGAGGACTTCCTCGAAGAAGGCGAAGACGAGCATCTGCTTGGCGGACTTGGGATCGATGCCGCGGGCTTGGAGATAGAATTCCTGTTCGGGTTCGATGCGGGAGCTGGTCGAGCCGTGGCTGCACTTCACGTCGTTGGCTTGGATCTCCAAGCCGGGGAGGCTGTGGGCTTCGGCTTCGTCGGAGAGCATCAGGTTGCGGTTCTTTTGGTAGGCGTCGGTCTTCTGCGCGTCGGGTTCGACGATGATCAGTCCGGAGAAGATGGTCTTCGCGGTGTCGAGGAGCGCGTTTTTGTAGAGGAGGTTCGACGTGGTGTTCGGCGAGACGTGCGTCTGGAGCGTGCGCTGGTCGAACTCTTGGGAGCCGGTGGCGACGGTGAGGGCAAGCATCTCGGAGTGCGCGCCGGGGCCGAGCAGGCGGCTGTGAGATTCGTGGCGCGCCTGGCGTCCGCCGAGATGGAGGTTGAGCGAAAGAACCTTGGCGTCGCGTTCGGCGACGATGGAGTTGGTCTGGAACGCGAGCGTGTTGGCCGACCAGTTTTGCGCACCGACGTAGGTGAGTTGTGCGCCGGCGGCGGCGTGAAGGTCGTTTACGCCCGAGGCAAGGTGGCGGGATTTGTCGGCCGACACGAAAAACTCGACGAGGGTCGCCTTGGCGTTTTCCGCGAGCACGATGATCGTGTGCGGGAAGGTGGCCTTGTTGGCGCCGGAGAGGGTGTGCTGGACGACGAAGGGCTGGGCGATTTCGACGCCTTTGGGGACGAAGAGGAAGGCGCCGGCGCCAGTGAAGGCGGTGTTAAGCGCGACAAACTTTTCGGAGCCGAGGTTGGCGGGGAGTTTTTGGAAATACTGACGGACCAGGTCACCGTGGTTGCGGAGGGCTTCGTCGAGCGGGGCGAAGATCACTCCTTTGGCGGCCAAGTCGGCAGGGATGGTGCTGCGGGAGACGAGCTGGCGGTTGGAGAAGATGATCTCGGCGGCGTGGGGGAAGTCGGAGAGTTTGGGGATGTGTTGCGAGGCGTCCTCGGGGAGCTCGAAACCTTCCAGGTCGAGGGTTTGGATGTTACTGAAACGCCAGGTCTCGTCGGTGCGCGACGGCATCGGGAGGGCGTTGAACTGGCTCCATGCGGCCTTTTTGGCTTCGATCCACCAGTCGGGCAGGTAGCTGCGTTGCGAGAGGTGCTGCGCAAAACGGACGGAGGAGAGGCCTTCGGTGGGCGCGGGGGAGAGTGCGGTGACGGACATTTTTTTGAATTTCGCTGAATGACCAATGTTCAATGACCAATGACCAATGGAATACCCCGATGTCCGCCGACTCGTTGGTCATTGGACATTGGGCATTGGTCATTTCGGTCGGCTTAGCCGACCGACCCTTCCATTTCGAGGTCGATGAGGCGCTTGAGCTCGACCGAGTATTCCATGGGGAACTGGCGGACGAGGTCGTTCACAAAGCCGTTGACGGCGAGGCTCATCGCCTGCGCTTCGGTGAGGCCGCGTTGCTGCATGTAGAAGATCTGCTCTTCGTTGACCTTGGACACGCTGGCTTCGTGCTGCACGGCATGGGTGTCGCCGCGCACGGTGATGGCGGGATAGGTGTCGGTGCGGCTGTTGGTGTTGATGAGCAGCGCGTCGCACTCGGTGTTGTTTTTGCAACCCTTCAAGTGCTTCGGGATGTGGACCTGACCGCGGTAGGTGGAACGGCCCTGGCCGACGGAGATCGACTTGGCGACGATGACCGACGTGGTGTCGTCGGCGGCGTGGATCATCTTCGCGCCGGTGTCCTGGTGCTGGCCGTCGTTGGCGAGGGCGATGGAGATGACTTCGCCGCGGGCGCGTTTGCCCTTCAGGACAACGCCGGGGTATTTCATGGTGAGGCGGCTGCCGATGTTGCAGTCGATCCACTTGATCTCGGCGTCTTCGTGGGCGACGCCACGCTTGGTGACGAGGTTGAACACGTTGTTGGCCCAGTTCTGGACGGTGATGTATTGGATCTTGGCGCCTTTGAGCGCGACGAGTTCGACCACGGCGGAGTGGAGCGTGGAGGTGGAGAACTTGGGGGCGGTGCAGCCTTCCATGTAGACGACCTCGGAGCCTTCGTCGGCGATGATGAGGGTGCGTTCGAATTGGCCGAAGTTTTCCGCGTTGATGCGGAAATAGGCCTGGAGCGGCTGGGCGACTTTTACGCCGGGCGGCACGTAGATGAAGGAGCCGCCGGAGAAGACCGCGCTGTTCAACGCGGAGAACTTGTTGTCACCGGTGGGAATGACCTTACCGAAGAATTTCTTGAAGATCTCGGGGTGCTCGCGGAGGGCCTCGGTCGAGTTGCAGAAGATGACGCCCTGCTTGGCGACGATGTCTTTGATATTCGAATACGCGGCTTCGGAGTCGAACTGGGCCTCGACGCCGGCGAGGAACTTGCGCTCCTGCTCGGGAATGCCGAGGCGCTCGAAGGTCTTTTTGATGTCGTCGGGCACCTCGTCCCACGTGCGCTTGGGCTTCTGGCCCTGCGAGAGGTAGTAACGGATTTTGTCGAAATCGATGTTGTTGAGGTCCGTCGTGGCCCAGTGCGTGGGCATGGGCTTTTCGAGGAACGTCTTCAGCGCCTTGAGGCGGAATTCGAGAATCCACGGAGCCTCTTTCTTCACCGAGCTGATGTAGCGGACGGTGTTTTCGTTGAGGCCGGTGCCTGCGTCGAATTCGTAGGCGACGTCGTATTGGAAATCACCGACGGCCTGGTCGATGCCGCCGACTGGATTGACGGCGGTTTCGTCGGCGGGAGGGAGCGTGTCGGTTTCGATGGGTGGCTTCATGGTGGGGGGCTCGATGAGGGACTCGGAAAACGCTTAACGCTTAACGTTCAACGCTGAACGTTTAAGGGCGGAGATCAGGTCGGTCATTGAGCGTTGAGAGTTAAGCGTTGAGTGTTGGGCGTTCAGGCCGGAACGGCCGCCAGCTCGGTTTTGACCCAGTCGTAGCCCTTGGCTTCGAGTTCGAGGGCGAGGGTTTTGTCGCCGGACTTCACGATGCGACCATCATACATGACGTGCACGAAGTCGGGGACGATGTAGTCGAGCAGGCGCTGGTAGTGGGTGATGAGAAGGACGCCGAGGGCCTCGCCGCGCATGGCGTTGACGCCTTCGGCGACGATCTTGAGTGCGTCGATGTCGAGGCCGGAGTCGGTCTCGTCCATGAGGGAGAACTTGGGTTCGAGCATGGCCATCTGGAGGATCTCGCAGCGTTTCTTTTCGCCGCCGGAGAAGCCTTCATTCACGGAGCGGGAGGTGAACTTACGGTCGATCTTGAGGAGGTCCATCTTGCCGTAGAGCTTCTTGTAGTAGCCGGTGGCATCGAGCTCTTCGCCCTCGGCCATGCGGGCCTGGACGGCGGCGCGGAGGAAGTTGGCGATGGAAACGCCGGGGATTTCGGAGGGATATTGGAAGGCGAGGAAGAGGCCGGCGCGGGCGCGTTCGTCGGGTTCCATTTCGAGGATCGATTTGCCGTCGAGGAGGACGTCGCCGCTGGTGATCACGTAGTCGGGGTGGCCGGCGATGGCTTTGGACAGCGTGGATTTGCCGGTGCCGTTCGGGCCCATGATGGCGTGCACTTCGCCGGTTTTGATCGTCAGGTTGAGGCCTTTGACGATGGGCTTTTCGGGGGTGGCGCTGAGGGCCACGACGAGATCACGGATTTCGAGGGAGGAGGACATGAGGGAAAGTTGAAGTTGAAAGGTGAAGCTTAAGGGAAATCAGCGGCTGGCGGGGAGTTTGCCGCGGAAGGTGATTTCGAGGGCGTCTGCTTTATAGCCGGGCGGGAGGACGGCCTTGATTTTCGCGAGGAGAGCGGCGGGCAGCTCGATGTCGTGCGTGGCGCCGGTGGTCTCGTCGTGGAAGTGGGCGTGCGGATGGAGATGCGGGCAGTAGCGAGTGGGGCCGCGTTCGAAGTTTACGGCGCGCACGAGATCGCACTGCACCAAGGTTTCGAGGCAGTTATAAACGGTCGCGAGGGAGATGCCGGGAAGCTGGGTTTTAACGCGGGCGTAAACTTCGTCGGCGGTGGGGTGATCGCGCTTTTTGAGAAGAGCGTCATACACGACCTCGCGCTGGGGGGTGTTGCGCAGGCCGCTGTCGGCGAGCTTTTGCGCAAGGGCGTCGGAGTGAATCGCGTGGGTGGACATGGTCTGAGTGGACAACCAATTGGAATGATTCTAAGGCGCAAGTGTAAATTGGAATAATTCTAAAGAAGCCGGCGACCCGCTTTGACGATGTTTCCATAAGCTTCAATTGATGGAAGGCTTACGCACAGCGGGCGTGTGCTTTAATCGGGCTGCTGATGCGCATTATTAACGCGCAGCAGAGGCCGGGGATGCATGGTGGGATGCCGACGTGGCACGGGAGGGTAACGAGGCTGGGTTCCTCCGATCACCGCCGCACCAGCCTCGTTACCTCGGCTGCTACGTTCGACGGCACGGATACGGCTGGAGGGGCCGATTACGGGCGCAGGACGTCGCGCAACGTGATGAGCAACGTCTCGGCCGTGTAGGGCTTTGGAAGGAAATGGCTGACGCCGGCATTGGCCGCCTTGGCCACACGACCGTTGGCATTGAGTCCGCTCGCCGCGATGATGAGGACACGCGGGTTGATGCGCATGAGGGCGTTGATGGTGGCGACGCCATCCATGATGGGCATGACCATGTCCGTGATCACCACGGTGATGGTATCGCGATTCTGCGCGTAAAGGGCAATGGCCTCGGCGCCGTCGTGCGCAACCATCACCCGGTAGCCAAAGGCCTCCAGCGTCTGTTGCGTGATGGTGAGAATGGATTCCTCATCGTCGATCACGAGAACGACTTCACCGTGACCGCGGGGCAGGTCGGCCACCGCCGACGTGGTTGTCTCCGGTGCGCGCAGGCTGGGGTCGGCCGGTAGGAAGACTTTGAAGGTGCTGCCTTTGTTTTGCTCGCTCGTGACGGTGATGAACCCGCCGTGTCCGCCGACAATGGCATGGGCTGTCGAGAGACCCAGGCCGGTGCCTTTGCCCACGTCCTTGGTGGTGAAAAAGGGTTCGAAAATGCGTTCGATTTTATCGGCCGGGATGCCGCAGCCGGTGTCGGTGATGCTGGCGCAGAGGTAAGCCCCGGGTTTGGCATCGCGGCTGGTGGCGGCGTATTGGCTGTCGATGGTTGCGTTTTCAGCGGCGAGGGAGAGCACGCCTCCGTCGGGCATGGCGTCGCGCGCATTCACGACGAGATTGAGCAACACCTGATGGAGCTGGGTGGCATCACCACTGACGGCCCACAGATCGCGGCCCAGATGCACCTCGGTGCGAATGGCGCGGGGAAACGTTTCGGTGGCGATGCGGGCGACGTCCTTGAGGAGGTGCTCGACTTTGATGGCCACGCGCTGGCCGCTGTCGATTCCCCGGGCAAAGGTGAGAACCTGGCGAACGAGGTCGGCTCCCCGGCGGGCGCTTTGCTCGACTGTGGTGATGAGCTTCAGCGCGCCGGCGTCGGTGGCGGTCATGCGCATGAGCTCGACCGACATCAAAATCGGGGCGAGCACGTTGTTGAGGTCGTGGGCGATTCCGCCGGCGAGAGTGCCGATGCTTTCCATGCGCTGCGCGCGAAGATACTGGGTGAGCAGTTTTTTATGCTCGGTGATGTCGGTCATCCCGCCGACCATGCGGATCGCTTTGCCGGAGGCATCGTGGATCACGTGCCCGCGGTCTTCAACGATGGCATAGGCGCCGTCTTTGCGACGATAGCGGTATTCTTCAGTCCAAGGTGCCGGTGAAGCGGAGGTCGTCGCTTGGTGAATGGACGTGTAAACGCGGTTTCGATCATCGGGGTGGATGCGATCCGCCCACCACGAAACCTCTGATGAAATCTCGTTGCGGGGATAACCGAAGAGCGTGCAGAAACCGTCGCTCCACCAGATCTGATTCGTGACAAGATCCCAGTCCCACACCGCGTCGCTGGTGGCGCGTGAAACGAGCTGAAAACGCTCTTCGCTACGGCGGAGGCTTTCCTCGGCGGCGGAGCGGGCGGTGATATCGATTTCGACCACGAGGCGTGCCGAGCGCCCGTTGTAAGTGATGCCATGGGAGAAGACCTCCATGATCATCTCGGTGCCATCTTTTTTTTGATGGGTCCAAACGCCGGAAGCGGCCTGGTCCGGAGAAAGGCTCGCAATGTAGCGTTCGAGCGCCGGCACGTGATGCGGCGGGCGAATGTCGCGGATCGTCAGCGCGAGAAACTCTTCGCGCGTGTAGCCGTAGGTGCGGATGGCCGCCTGGTTGACCGCAAGAAACGCGAAGGTCTTCCAATCGTAAACCCACACAGGAAGCGGATTGCTGTCGAAGAGGATGCGCTGCTTGTCCTCACTCTGGGCAAGGGCAGCCTTCAGACGTTCACATTCACTGGACAGCGCGACGAGTTCGGATGCGGCGGGTGAAGGCTCGGCCATGCGAGGGCATTTCACTGTGAACCCGCGCACAGTGAAAGCTCAAAGATGCTTGGATCGTGCTTAACCGCCGTGTTCGGCGAGCCAGCGCTCGGCCTCGATGGCGGCCTGGCAACCCATGCCGGCGGCGGTGATCGCCTGGCGGTAAACGTGGTCGGAGCAATCACCCGCCACGTAAACCCCAGGGACGTTGGTCTGCACCTGCGAGCCGTTGACCGGTTTGAAATAGCCGCCCTCGTCCACGTTGATGGCCGGCGTGAACGGGCCGGTATTGGGAATGTGGCCGATGGCGACGAAGACGCCCTTGACGGGCAACACGGATTCAACGCCGGTCTTCACATTCTGGACCTTGAGGCCGCTGACGGCACCTTCCTTCACGCCGAGGACCTCGACGGGCACGGTGTCCCAGACCATCTGGATTTTCTCATGGGCGACGGCCCGGTCGGCCATGATCTTGGAGGCGCGCAACGAGTCGCGGCGGTGAACCAGGTAAACTTTGCTCGCGAAGCGGGTGAGGAAGAGTGCCTCTTCGGCCGCGCTGTCACCGCCGCCGAGCACGGCGACTTCCATCTTGCGATAGAACGCGCCGTCGCACGTCGCGCAGGTGGTCACGCCCTTGCCGCCGTAGAGTTCCTTTTCACCGGGGATGCCGGTCATGCGCGGCGAGGCGCCGGTCGCGATGATCACGGACTTGGCCAACACGACGCGGTCGTCGCTCAGCACGAGCTTGCGCGGGTGAACGGTGAAATCGACGGAGGCGACCAGCGCTTGCTCGAAACGTGTGCCGAAGCGCGTGGCCTGCTCGCGCATATTTTGCGTGAGTTGGAAACCATCGACGCCATGCGCGAAGCCGGGAAAGTTTTCCACTTCGCTCGTGGTGGTGAGCTGGCCGCCGGGCAGGGGGCCTTCGAGCACGAGCGGGTTGAGGTTGGCGCGACCGGTGTAGATGGCGGCGGTGAGGCCGGCGCAACCAGTGCCGATGATGACGACGTTTTCGACGGAAGTGGACATGGCTTTAAATTAAAAGGTTACACCAAGCGTCAAACGGACGGGCCGGACAAGGGGATTTGTTGGCCGGAACCGATCGGATAAGTTTGTCACTTATTAAGTGACAAAGGGCTGTGAGAGGAGCGCCGCTTGGCACTACTCCGTTAAGTTCTGATGCAGGCTCATCGTGGTCTCCGGCGCGGGGGCACGGACTTCTTATCATCGGTAGGGCGAAGCCAGGCATAGAGATTCACGAGATCTCCGGGCCCGTCAGCCGATTACCTCGGGCAGAACTTAACGGAGCACCGCTTAGTTCTACTTTGGTAAATTGAGGACACGTTTCGTTTTTCCGAAGGTAGGCAGCCTGCTTGCAGGCGCGGTTCGGAGCGCGAGCAAGCTCGCGGCCTACGGGGATAAACCAAATTTACCAAAGTAGAATTAGAGCCCGCGAGAAAGGGTCTGCCAAGCCTTGGCGGTGGTCTCGTCGGGGAGCCAGATGGTCTTTGTTCGGCTCACCCCGGAGTCAGTCCTGGGGGGCTTAAGTTCGAAGTTGTCGCGCAGACCGGTCCAGCCCTTCGCCGAGTCGAGTGAGTTGAGCGGGCCGCCGACGGAAGCAGGCAGACGCAGGGCCAGGCACGACTCGAAAAACGGGAGGATCACGTTGTTGACCTTGCCGACCTCGTGGCCGGCCTTCGGCTCAATGGTGATGCACCACAGCGCGCCGGAGCCACGGTTGTCCTCAAAAACCTTGGTGATGTTTTCACGGCGAAAATCCTCGTCCTTTTCTCCAATGAAAAACATCGCGGGGATTTGGCGGACGCGCGGGTTGAACTTGCTGTTGTAGTAACCGCCTTTGATGGCGGCGAAGGCGATGATGCGGTCGGGCTTGAAGCAGCCGAGACCGTAGGCAACCTGGCCGCCGGCGGAGTGGCCCCAGACGAGCAGGCGCGCATCGGCGACTGCGGGTTGTTTGCTGTCGGTGGCGAGCTTGCGCAAAGCGGCGAAGAGCGCATCGCCACTACCTCCCTCGACGGAGTGGTAAGAGGGACCGTTCTCCTGGCACTGGAATTTCACGCCGAGGATGCCGAGCTTGTGCTTGCGGGCAAAGGACTGCCAAGACGCGTTGGTGGCGTTGCCGCGTCCGTCACCTTGATAACCGGGGAGGACCACCAGAAGCGCGCGCGGGGCGGGAGCTCCGTCATCAAGCCACAGGCGGAATTCCGCCTTGGTGAAGTTATCAGATGCCTTCGGCTTGATCTCGCAGTCCCAAGTTGCCGCTCGTGCTCCGAAAGCGATGAGTGCAAAGATACAGGCGAGGGTTGAACGCAGGAGGTTATTCATTTTTGCGAAGCGGTTCGTAGAGGTTGCGCGAAATTTCGGTGATGAAGAGGTTATTCTCGTGAGCACGCATCGCCCGCCCGCCGATACCATCAAGACTATCGTGAGCCAGCCGCCCAAGATTCCCAACGGCGCGGTGTAGTAGAGGCCGCTGCTTTGCTTCAATGTCCGCACACGCAGGCGTATTCGGCGTTTTGGCATTCGCCGCAGATCGAGGTGTTCAGGTTGAAGCGGGCGTAGACGGGTTTCGCCTCGGGGGTGGTCTTGATTTGCACGACGGTGGGGAAGTCGTTGCCGGCGGGAAGCGGGGCGTCGGAGAGCAGAACGTTGCCGGTTTTGGTGAACGTGAGCTTGGTCGGGGCGGAGCGGTCTCCGGCGGTCACGGTGACGACTTGGTCGGCGGGGGCGACGGGTTTGCCGTCCGCGCCGACGAAGGTGATCTGCACCTTGCGGTCGGCGGTCACGAAGAACTCGGCGTGCGGCGTGACGGAGGTGATGAGGCGTCCGCGGTTAGGGCCGGCTTCGGTTTTTTCGTGGGCGTTGGCGACAGGGGCGATGAAGGCGAGGGCGGTGAGCGTGAGGATGCGGAGGATTGCGATTTTCATGAGGCGTTGGATTGGGGATGAGATGGATTTGAGTCGTAGCCGCGAGCGCCAGCGAGTGGTTCTGGCCACTCGCTGGCGCTCGCGGCTACGGGAAAAGTTCACTGCGCGGCGGCGGCGTTTCGTTGGAGGGCGTGTTCGGCGGCTTTGCGGCCGAAGCGGTAGAAGATGGCCGGAGTCACCAGAAAATCGAGGAGGGTCGATGAAATGAGTCCGCCCACGATCACTACGGCGACCGGGTGGAGGATTTCTTTGCCCGGTTGATCGCCGGCGAGGACGAGCGGGATCAGCGCGATGCCGGCGGCGAGCGCCGTCATGAGCACGGGCACCATGCGTTCCTGCGTGCCGCGAATGACCATTTCCCGGGTAAACCCTTCGCCTTCGTGTTTCATGAGGTGCAGGTAGTGCGAGAGCATCATGATGCCGTTGCGCGCGGCGACTCCGCCGACGGCGATGAAGCCGACCAGCGTGGCGATGCTGATGTTGTCCACCTTGAGCCAGGTGAAGACGAGTCCGCCGATGAGCGCTAAGGGAATGTTGAGCATTACTTGGAACGCGAGCGACGCGCTCTGGAAGTAGCCGTAGAGGAGGAACACGATCACTGCGAAAACGAAGGCGCTGAAGAGGGCGATGCGTTGCGTCGCGTCGCGCTGCGCCTGGAACTCGCCTTCGTAGGTGATGAAATAGCCTTCGGGCAGTTGAACGGTTTCGCGCACTTTGGATTGGAGACGTTCGACGAGCGCGCCGACGTCGCGGACGGTGGGCTTGATGGCGACCGTGAAGCGGCGCTGGCTGTTTTCGCGAAAGATGACGTTGGGGCCGGTCGCTTCGCGCACGTCGGCGACGACGGAGAGAGGGATGCGATGGCCGGTGCCGGTTTCGACGGGGATGCCGGCGATTTTCTCCGGCGTGTCGCGCCAGGTGTGCGGAAGGCGGATGACGAGGTTGATGGCGCGTTGTCCGTCGCGGAGTTCGGCGATCTCCTTGCCGCCGACGAGTCCGCTGAGCTGATCGTTGATTGCGCCGGGGGTGATGCCGTAGGTGGTGGCGCGGGCGCGGTCGGCTTCGATGCGGAGCTGCGGGATGACGGCTTGCTGGTCGAGTTTGGCATCGGCGAGACCGGGGATGGTTTTGGCGATGGCCTGCACTTCGGTGCCTAGACGACGGAGGGTGTCGAGGTCGGGACCGAAGATTTTTATCGCGACGGGAGCGGAGACGCCGCTGAGCATGTGACCGATGCGGTCGGCGAGCGGTCCGCCGATCACGGAGAACGTGCCGGGCACGGTTTTGAGGCGGCGGTTGAGGTCGGCGAGGATTTCGGCGCGGGTGCGTTGCGGAGCGCCGTCGGCGGGGGCGCGGAAATCGACGTCGAACTCGGCGGTGGAGACGGGCACGACGTGGTCGCCGCGTTCGGCGCGACCGAGGCGGCGTCCGACGAGGCGGACTTCGGGCACGGCGAGGATCTGGGTTTCGATGACGTCGGCGATGCGGTTCATCTCTTCGAGCGAAGTGCCGGGGGCGGAGGTGACGGCGATGAGCGCGGTCTCTTCGCGGAAGGCGGGCAGGAAATCTTTGCCCATTTTTGGATAGAGGAGGAACGCGGCGGTCATGCCGGTGGCGACGAGGACGAGCACGGGCAACGGGTGGTCGAGCGCGAGGCGCAGCGAGGTGGCGCGAAGGAGTTTTTTGAGGCGGGTGACGAGCCAGCCGTCGGTGTGAGCTTGGCCGGCGGCGGGTTTCAACAGGAAGGAGCAAAGCACAGGAATCAGCGTGAGCGAGACGACGAATGACGCGGCCATGCTGACGATGGTCGCGATGGCGATGGGGGCGAAGAGTTTGCCTTCGACTCCGCTCAGGCCGAGCAGCGGGAGGAAGACGAGGACGATCAGCACGGTCGCGTAGAAAATCGAGCTGCGCACTTCGCCGGAGGCGGCGGCGATGACCTGGAGTTTGGGGCGCGGCTCGGTGAGCGCGGCGTTTTCGCGGAGGCGGCGGAAGACGTTTTCGACGTCCACGATGGCGTCATCGACGACCATGCCGATGGCGACGGCGAGTCCGCCGAGGGTCATGGAGTTGACGGTGATGCCGAAGCGTTGGAACACGAGCAGCGTGATCGCAAAACTCATGGGGATGGCCATGAGCGTGATGACGGTGGTGCGGACGTTGAGCAGGAAGAGGAACAGGACGAGCGTCACCATGATGGCGCCGTCACGGATGGCGTCCTTGAGGTTGCCGATGGCGTGATCGATGAAGTCCTGTTGCTGAAAGAGCGGGAGCGCTTCGATGCCGGGCGGGAGCGCGGGGCGGAGTTCGTCGAGGGCGGTCTTTATCTGGGCGGTGAGCGCGCGGGTGTCGAAGCCCGGGGACTTCGTGATCGACATGATGATGCCGTAGGTGGGCGTTTTCTCGGGCGGGCGGCTCACGGTGGCGTCGCCGCGCATCGGCTCAATGCCCCAGGTGACGGTGGCGACGTCGGCGAGGGTGACAGGGCGGTCGTTGACGGATTTGATGACGGTGCGGGCGAGTTCGCCGAGGTCGGTCGTCATGGCCAGATTGCGCACCATGATCTCGGTGGGGCCGGAGTTGATAAAGCCGCCGGTGGTGGTGCTGGTGGCGTGGGCGACGGCGGTTTCGAGTTCGGCGAACGTCACGTCGTGGGCGGCCATGCGGTAGGGATCGGGCTGGACCTCGATCTGTTTGATGCCGCCGCCCATGTTGAGGATTTCGGCGATGCCGGGAATACTTTGAAGCCGGCGGCGGATCGTCCAATCGGCGAGCGAGCGGACTTCGGAGGGCGGCAGGTAGCCGGGCTGGCCTTCGGGGACGGTGGAGCGCACGCCGACGAGGAGGATCTCGCCCATGAGGGAAGCGACGGGCGTCATGAATGGTTGCACGCCGGCGGGAAGTTGTGCGCGGGCGGATTGGAGGCGTTCCTGAACGAGGACGCGGGCGGCTTGGATGTCGGTGCCCCAGTCGAACTCGGCGTAAACGAGGGAAAGCGCGACGTCGGAGTTGGAGCGCAGGCGCGTGAGTCCGGAGACGCCCATCAGGGCGCTTTCGAGCGGCTGCGTGACGCGCGTCTCGACTTCCTCGGGGGCGAGACCAGGAGACTCGGTGAGGATGACAACCGTGGGCTTGGTGAGGTCGGGGAGAACTTCGACGGGCAGACGCGCGCCGGAGTAGAGGCCGAGCACGAGGACGACCAGCGAAAGGCCGAGGACGAGCGGGCGATGCGCGAGCGACCAGTGGATGAGGCGGGTTAACATGGCGGGGTGATCGTGGACGTGGAGAAGTGGCAAGGACCGGAGTTTTTAACCGCTAATGGAATCCGCCAATGGGCGGCTTCTCTGGGAGAAGCCTCTCGCCAATGGCTCCGGCAATGAAGCGGAGGCGCGGCTGATGCCGCGGGGGGAGTGAGAATCGACGCCTGTTTCTGAATTAGCGGCCATGAGCGTTTATTAGCGGTTTTAAAACAGTCATTTGGCTGCGGGCTTCTTGGCGAAGAGCGTCACCACGAAGGCGACGAAGAAAACGCCGGTGAGGATTTTCCAGATGGGACTTTCGTGGGCGTGATCGTCGTCGTGCGCGTGGCCGTGATCGTTGGCGGTGGCGGCACCGGGGTTGAGTTCGGAGCCGTCGGCGGCGTGTGGATGGCCGTGGGCGGCGTCGAGGGCTTCTTTAAGGGAGAGGGTGCCCGCGCCGGCGAAGGCGAGCGAGTAGGCGCCTTGGGTAACGACTTCATCGGCCGGGAGGAGTCCGCTGACGATTTCGACGACGCGGTCGTTGCTCGCGCCGGTGACGACGGGGGTTTTCACGAAGGCGTGGGGGAGCTCGAAGTCTTTGACGTAAACGAAGCGGTTGGCGGACGTGCCTTGGAGCGCGGCGCGAGGGACGCTGGTGACGTCGGTGCGCTTGGCGGTGACGATGGAGAACTCGGCGCGCATGCCGGGGCGAAGCGTGTGCTCGGGGTTGGCGACGCGGAAGGCGGCTTCGATGGTGCCGCTCGCGGCATCGGCGGATGCGCCAAAGTGCTCGAGCTCGGCGAAAAACGTTTCGCCGGAGACGGCGGCGACGCGGATGTGCGCGCGTTGTCCGCGCTTGAGGCGACTGGCGAGTGACTCGGGCACGCGAGCGAGCGCATAGACCTTCGAGAGATCGATGATCTCGGCGAGCGGTTTGTCGGGATCGACCGGCTCGCCGGTGACGACGTGGACGGCACTGACAAGGCCGGAGATGGGCGCGGTGAGTTCGACGGTGGGCGGCGGGTTGCCGACCTGTCGGCTCTCAACGACGAGGGCGAGATCGCCGGCGGCGACGGAGTGGTCGAGCTTGAGGTGGACCTGTTGCGCGCGGCCGGCGATGCGGCTGCTGACGACGGCGCGGTTGCCGGGGTAGACCTCGATGCGGCCGAGGGCGAAGACGGTTTCCTCGAAGTCGCCGGGCTCGGCGACGACGGTCTGGATGCGGAGATTTTTCACTCCGGTTTCGTCGAGGATGACGGTGTTGGCGCGGCGGGTGGCGGCGTCTTGCGTCGCGGACAAAGGAAGCGCGAGCAGAAGCGCGGTGGTGAGGGCGACAAGTTTCATTGGGCGGAAAGAAGGGCGGTGGTGAGCGGGAACGTGGAGTCGGTGAGCGCTTCGAGACGCACGAGCGAGGTGGCGGCGGCGATGTCGGCCTCGAGGAGCTCGCGGCGGAGGGCTGCGTGGGCGCGTTGGGTTTCGAGCACGTCGAGGAGCGGCAGTTCGCCCTGCGCGTAGGCGCGGCGGACGATGGCAAGGGCCTCTTCGTTGGCGGGCAGCGCGTCGGTGCGGAGATCGCGGGCGACGGTGAGGGCGGTGGCGAGGTCCTGCCAGGCGGCGGCGAAGGCGGCGCGCAAGTCGGCGTCGAGGGCGCGCACGGCCTGTTCGGCACCGGCGAGGGATTCACGGGCGGCGCGGATGTTGCCCTGATTTTGTCCGCGAAACGGGAGCGGCATGGAAACGCCGGCGACAAACCCGACGTCGGAGCTTTCGCGGAGAAAACGCACGCCACCGGCGACGGTGACGTCCTGCGCGGTCTGCGACCGGGCGAGTTGGAGCGAGGCGCGGCGGCTGGAGATTGCGGCCTGCTGGAGTGAAAAGCGCGGGTGCGCGGCGAGCTTGGCGAGGAACGCGTCTTGCTCGGGCAGCCCGGCGGGCACGGGCAGCGCGCCGGCGAGGACAGGCATGTCGTTCGCACTGCCGCCCCACGTCGCGGCGAGCGAGGCGCGGGCGTGGGCCAGACCGGTTTCGGCGCGGGTGTGGTCGGCACGGGCGTGCGCGAGCGAGGCGCGGGCGCGGGCTGCTTCGGCGGCGGAGCCGACGGCGGCTTTTACGCGGAGTGCGACGGCGTCGGCGGCTTCTTGCGCGAGGGCGAGCGACGAGGCCGAGAGCGCAAGCTTCTCCTGGGCAGCGAGCACGTGCACGTAGGCGGTGGCGGTGTTGGCGAGCACCTCGGCTCGGCGCACGGCGAACTCGCGGTCGGCGACCTCACGTTCACGGCGGGCGGCGGTGACGCGTTTCTCGCGCTTGCCGCCGCGTTCGAGGGTTTGGCTGGCTTGCACGGTGGTTTCCAGGTCGTCCGCGCCGCGCAGCGCACCGGTGCCGCCGAAGTTTTCGAGAGCAACGCTGAGCGCGGGGTTGGGGCGCACGCCGGCCTGGTCGATGAGGGCTTCGGTGGCGCGACCGGCGTAACCTTGGGTGAGGAGCGATGGGTTGCCCGCCTCGGCACGTTGAAGGGCTTCGGTGAGCGAGAGGTCTTGGGCGAGCAGTGTGAGGGGCGTGAAAAAGAGGACTAAAAAACGGAGCATGGTGAGCGTGGGAAATGACAACGACGGTGGGAACTCCTGGTCGCACATCGACGCGCGCAGGCGTCGGTGTCGCGGAATCAGGCAGGGAAAATCCGTCCGAGCAGGAACGGATCAGGCGGCGATACTCGGGGCGCGCGCCGGCAGGGCCGTGCGCCGTGAAAATTGCCAGGCGGGCAACCAATCAATCGGCCGCTCCGTGTCGGAGACGGCCAGGGCGGGTGTTTCCGGCGGACTCGTCAGCGAGAGCCGCGAGCACAGGAAGCACAGGCAAAGGGTAAGATCGGGGGCGAACGTTTTGGCGACGGTGACGGACGGGCGGATCAGAGTGCCTTCGGCCACGTCGCAACTGTCATGGGCGCAAGGATCGGCGGTTTCGCAGCACGCGGCGGAGTCGGCGTCTTCGTGGGCGATCACACCCGCGGCCTCGAGAGTGCAATGCTGCGTCGCCGGCAGCCAGAGGGCCAGCAGAGCAAACGTCATGACTCGGGTTAAAAACCGCACAAGTGCGCTAACAAGGCGAAGCAGACGGCCTTGTCAAGATGCTCACCAGCCGAACTGGCGCTTGATGCGGAGCGGTTCGTAGAGGTCGGTCGGGAGCTCGGTGATGAAGCGACTCGGGGTGAGTAACAAGCCGCCGGGGCCGGCCTTGGTGGCGACCTTCGGATAACAAATGTAGAGCTCGTTTTTCGCGCGCGTCACCGCGACGTAGAACAGGCGGCGCTCCTCCTCGACGTCGTCCGCCTCGATGGCGCGGCGCCCGGGGAACATGCCGTCGGCCACGCCGATCACGAAGACCACGTCGAATTCCAATCCTTTCGATTGGTGGACGGTGGTGAGCTTGACGGTGTCGGGCGGGAGATCGACGTGGCGTTCGCTGGTCTCGCCGTTCATCAGAGCGACCTGAGAGAGCATTTCGGCGACGTCGTCGAAGCGGGACGCGAAGCCGATCAACGCCTTCAATTCCTCCATGCGGTCGATGTAGTCGGCGTATTCGCCCTTCATGTAGTCGGAATACCAGCCGTCGATGGCGGTGGAGACGACCGACTCGGGTTTGCCGGTGCGCATGACGTCGGAGATCTGCTTCAACGAGGCGCAGAAACTGGTCCACTCGTCCTTGGCGTCCTTGGCGACCTTGGTTTTTACGTCGTCGGTCGCGAGGGCGTCGATGAAGTCGCGCTGCATGAGCTTCGCGTGATCGAAGGCGGCGTCGTAGATTTTTTGCGCGCCCTTGTCGCCAACCTTGGGTAGGAGCACGGCGATGCGTTGCCAGGCGGATTCGTTGCGAGGATTGGCGACGAACTGGATAAACGCGATCAGGTCGCGCACGTGCTGGCGCTCGAAGAACTTCACGCCGCTGGTGATCTGGTAGGGGATGCCGGCCTTGGAAAACGCTAGTTGCACTTCGAGCGCGTGGAAATGCGAGCGATAGAGAACGGCGATCTCGCCCGGGGAAACGCCGTCGTCCTCGATGAGCGAACGGGTGCGCTTGAGGATGAAGTCGGCTTGCTCGCGGTCGTCCATGGCTTGGACGACGAGGGGTTTTTGGGAGTTTTTGCGGCAGGCGCGCAGCTCCTTGTCGAAGTGGCGGCCCTTGGGCTGGGCGTTGAGGACACCGTTGGCGAGCTGGAGGATCTGCGGGGTGGAGCGGTAGTTGGTCTCGATGCGATGGATGACCGTGCCGGGGTGGCGGTCCTCGAACGTCATGAGGTTTTCAAAGTCGGCGCCGCGCCATGAGTAGATGCATTGCGCGTCATCGCCGACGGCCATCACTTGATGGTGCGCGGCGAGGGCATCGACGATCTGGGACTGGATGGTGTTCGTGTCCTGATATTCGTCCACGAGGACGTGGCGGAAGCGGTTGGAGAAATACGCGGCGACGTCGGGCGCTTTTTGCAAAAGTTCGAGCCAGAGTTCGAGGAGGTCGTCGTAGTCGAGGACGTGCTGGGCGCGTTTTTTCTCCGCGTAGGCGGCGGCGAAGGGCGGGATCAGGTGTTTGATCTCGGAGTATTGCGGGAAGTAGCGCTCGACGGTCTCGGCGATGGATTTCTGGGTGTTGCGAGCGAGGGAGATGACGTTGAAGAGCGGACCTGGCTTGGGGTTGGTCTTGTCCTTGAAGAACGTCTTGTTCTCGGTTTCGACGACCTGTTTGAGGAGCGATTCGGATTCGTCGGCGTCGAGGATGGTGAAGTTTTTGGGTAGGCTGATGGCGTCGCCGTAGATGCGGAGGGCGCGGTTGCCGATGGAGTGGAAGGTGCCGCCCCAGAAACGGCCGGGCTCGACGCCGGTGAGCTCGTGGACGCGGTGGAGCATCTCCTTCGCCGCCTTGTTGGTGAAGGTGAGCAGGAGGATCTCGGACGGGCGAACGCCTTTGGAAAGGAGATAGGCGACGCGGTAGGTGAGCGTGCGGGTCTTGCCCGAGCCGGCGCCGGCGAGGATGAGCAGCGGACCGGGCTCGGCGGTGACGGCGCGGTATTGCTCGTCGTTGAGCGACGCGCGGAAATCGATCACCGGGACATCGTGGCGGGTGGGACGGTCGTTGTTGTCTAAGAAAATCTCCATGCTCCCCGCCGACGCTTTCGGAAAGCGCCGGGGAGGCAAAGCTGATTTATGGCGCCCGTTGGATTCAAGCGCGGGCGCCATTTCAATGTGTGCTCTCAATACGGCCAGGCAAAACGCAGTCCCAGCTCGAAGAGGTGGGTGTTGAGGTCGGTCAGTTCCAACTTGTTGCCATTCACTTTGAAGGTGGCGTCATCGTTGAAAAGATAACGGTAGCCCACGCTCAGAGAGAGGGAATCCGTGATCGTGAAATACAACGTCGCCCCGCCGCCATACGTTAAGATCCAGTCCTGTCGGGTAATATTTTCCGTCGGGTTCGCGAGGGAGCCGGATACCTTGATGTAGGACGCGCCAACGGACGGGCCGATTGCCAGTCGCACCGTGTCGGTCAGGGCGAGTTCGTGGCGGAGGTTTACGAGGAGCGGAACGAAGACCACCTCGTCGTTTCTGCTTCCCGGGGTGTTGGTTCCGATATCCGTGTCCCACTTTGCCCAGCCGGCCTCAATTTCCAACTGATTGGTGTTTTCGCTGTTCGGGATGTAGAACGTGGCGCCCAGTGCAAGGTTCGCTCCGATTGTTTCGTCCGCATTGTCTGCTTCCGGCACGACATACACAGAGTTCGCGCGCCAATAACCTTCGTCCGCTTTGGCGAGAGGCATGGCGGCAAGAACCAGGCTGATGGACAGGATCAGTTTTGTGCTGAGGTGCATAATTTAAGGAGGAGTGGTTGGTTTTTTGGGTTGGGTAAGGCGGCAGGGTAGATGAACGGTGTCGTCGGCAGTTCCTGAGGAGTGCATGGGTTTACAGCGAAACAGGCGCGCCTCCTATGCCGCCTTTGGGGAACGCGCGGGTTTGCCGTCAGGACGGCGCACGGTTTTCTTAAAAACCTAAGAAACTCGCGGTTGGTCCGTAATCCGTGATGAAACCCCTCAACCCTTCATTCATGAAAACCCTTGCCCTGCTCGGTGTGACTGTGGCGCTTCTCCCCCTTGCGTTGACGGCCGGTCCGGCCCTCACGATTTATAATCAGAACTTCGCGGTCGTGCGCGAAACTATCCCCTTCGACCTGAAGGCAGGGGTGAACCTCGTGAACTTCGCCGGCGTGACCACACAAGTGGAGCCCGACTCGGTGGTGTTGCGCGATGCCGCGGGCAAAGTCGCGTTGCGCATCCTTGAGCAAAGTTACCGCGCCGATGCCGCTTCGCAGGGACTCCTGCTTGCGCTAAACGAGGGCAAGGAACTCGATTTCGCCGTCACCGACCAGAATGGCAAAGAATACATCGTGAAGGGCCGCGTCATCCGCAGCGGTTACAAAGCCGAAGGCGAAGCCGGAACACCGCTTGTCGAGGTGGACGGAAAGCTTCGTTTCTCGCTGCCGGGTCAACCGCTCTTCCCCTCGCTCGGTGATGACGCGATTCTCAAGCCCACGCTGTCGTGGCAGGTCAACTCCGAGAAAACGGCCAAGCTCGACGCCGAACTCGGCTATATCACGGGCGGCATGAGCTGGCAGGCGGCATATAATTTTGTGGCGTCCGAGAAAGGTGACCAGGTGGACATTGTCGGTTGGATCACCGTTTCGAATAACACGGGCAAAGTTTTCACCGATGCGTTGATCAAACTCATGGCGGGCGATGTGAACCGCGTGCAGCCGGAAGATCCGTTTGCCGGTCGTCGTGACAAAGTCGTGCGCATGGCAATGGCCGCTCCTGCGGCGGCTGAAGTCACCGAAAAAGCCTTCGATGAGTTTCACCTCTATTCGCTACCGCGCTCCGTCACGCTCCGCGATCAAGAGACCAAGCAGGTCGAGTTCCTTCGAGCGACCGGCGTGACCGCTCCGCAGCTCTACATCTACGACCAGCGGAAATACGGCGCGAAAGTCGCCACCGTGCGCGAGTTCAAAAATACCAAGGAAAACGGCGGGCTCGGTCTGCCGCTGCCGAAGGGACGCACCCGTTTTTATCGTCAGGATTCCGCCGATGGCCGGTTGGAGTTTGTCGGTGAAAACAACATCGACCACACCGCGAAGAACGAGACGGTGCGCATCCATACGGGCGATGTGTTCGACATCGCGGTGGAGCGCAAGGCGACCGATTCGAAACTCAGCAGTCGCAATGATCAGCGCGAGGAAGCCTTCGAAATCACGTTGCGCAACCGCAAGGCCGACCCGGTCGAGGTGCGGGTGACCGAACACTTCTACAGCTGGCCGAACTGGACGATCATCCAGCAGTCGGACCCCTCCGAAAAAACCGATGCGCAAACGGCCGAGTTTCGCGTCCAGCTGAAGCCCGACGAGGAAAAGAAGATCACTTATCGGGTGCGTTACGACTGGAAGTGATTTGCGCGCGGCATGCCGTTTGCGTTGATTCGAGACGCGATGAAAATCCACTGGTTTCAACATGTCTCGTTTGAAGGTTTGGGTGCGATCGCGGACTGGTTGCTGGATCGAGGCCACACGCTGACGTGCACGCGTTTCCATGCCGGCGAAACCGCGCCCGCCACGGTCGATGGGTTCGACTGGTTGATCGTGATGGGTGGGCCAATGAACATCTATCAATACCGCGATTACCCGTGGTTGCGCGCCGAGAAACGAGTGATCCGAGACGCGGTGGCGGCAAACAAGCGGGTGCTCGGCGTGTGTCTCGGCGCCCAGCTCATCGCCGATGCCATGGGCGGGAAGGTTTACCAAAACGACGAGCGTGAGATCGGTTGGTTTCCCGTGACCGCGGTGCCGGAAGGCGCGGGATCGCCGTTTGCGTTTCCGCCCGCGGTCACTGTATTCCACTGGCACGGCGACACATTTTCATTGCCGCCGAGTGGCGTATGGTTGGCGCGCAGCAAGGGTTGCGAGCATCAGGCTTTCACGCTTGGCCCGCGCGTGCTCGGACTGCAGTTCCATTTGGAGATGACCCCGGAGGATGTTAAACGCATCGCCGTGGAGTGTGCGGATGAACTCACGCCCGCCACGTATGTGCAGAGCCCGGACGAAATCGTGGCCCGGGCATCCAACGATGGCAAAGAAGCCGGATTGTTGCTGGATCGGTTGCTGAGTCTGATGGAACGCGGCTGATGGCGGGCTGACGATAAACGCGATCAGCGGGCGGGCACGCCGGTGGCGATGCCGCTGTTTGGCAGGCCCCACGAGCCGGGGCTGGCGCGGAGGGCGGCGTCGGCGACTTCGCGACCGGCGGTCTCGAGCTTGGTGTTTTGCAGAGTGTCGCTCGTGATCACGGGCACGGAGGCGATGGTGTTGATCAGTGTCACGTTGCCCGTGGGGGCGGGGAGAATGGGAGAGGACATCTCGGCGTGCTCGGGCATGCCGAAACCGAACAGGATCGGCAGGGCGGGCGCGGGTTTTTCGTGGGCCTGGCGGGTGAGGCGCACACGGTGGTTCTGGCCGGCGATGGTGGCAACGGCGTGGACGGTGGCACCGGGCGCAGGGCCGTCGCCGGTGAGCTCCAGCTCGACGTCGGAATCGACACCGCCGCGCAGGTAGAGGAGCGGGCCGTGGGAGATGTCGCCGCGACTGTCGCGCACGATGGTGTGGGAACCGATGAGGTAGCCGCGTTCGCAGCCGAGGGCGTTGCCGCCGATGATCTCGGTTTTGACGGTGGCGTCGTCACGGGCGCCGATCTCGAAGCCGGCGCGGGTGTTGATCGCGGTGCAGTTGACGAGGGTGACGCTGCCGGCGCCGCCATAGGTGCGGAAACCATCCTCGGAGAGGCTCTTCATGTAGCCGGGAGTAACCACGTAACGGCCATCGCGATTGGGGTAAACGGACTTGAAGCCGAGATCGAAGGCGGGGCCTGAGGTGTCGCGCAGCATGTCGGAGGTCGAGCGCACGGAGCCCTCGGCGTAGCAGTCTTCGAGACGGATGTTTCCACCGACCTGGATGTAGAAGCAATGGCCGAAGGCACGACTGATGACCCGGGTGCGGCGGACGAGCGTGTTGTTTCCGACGATCTGGATGCCGCTTTGTTTTTGGATGTTGAGAAGGTTGGGCCTTCCTTTGCCGAAGAGATCGCCGTAGCCATAGGGATGAGAGCCGTGGACGTTCAGCGTGAAGTTTTCGAGGGTGTTGCCCGTGCCGGCTACGGAAAGGGTGTTGCCGCCGCTGCCGCGCTGAGCACCGACCTGACGGATGGAGAGGCCGGTGAAGGTGTTGTCGTTGCCGGCGATGATGATGCAACGGATGTAGCTGCGGTCTGGAAGCTTGGCGTAGAGGGCGGTGTCGATCTCGAAGGTCACTCCGCTGAGGTCGAAACGGTTCCCGTTCCCGGTGAAGGTGAACATGGGCACGGGCGGCCGGCTTTGCTTTCGGTCCACTTTGGCGGCGATGTCGGCGAGGACCGCGGGCGTAAGGTAGTCAGCCAGCGGATACACGCCGGGCGTCATTCGGATGGACCGGTTGTCGCCGGCGCCCGCGCGTGCGAGGTCGGCGAGCGAGGAGACGGTCACGGGCTCGGCGGCGCGCAAAACGGAGAGGCCGGCGGCGAAGACGAGGGAAGCCAGGGCGATGAGACGCACGATGATGAACCGGGATTAACGCCGAAGGAAGAGGACAAAGGCGGAGAAATCACCGGGGAAGGGAAGGGTGAGTGTTTGGCCCGAAAGGGTCGCGGTCGCGCCGGCTTCGGCAAATGCGTCGGTGATGCGCCAGTCGCCCGGGGGAAGGGTGACGACCGACTTAGCCGGGGCATGGGCGAAGGCATGGGCGACGACGAGTGCTTCGCGTCCATCGGCCGAAATGCGGACCATGGCCTGCCAGCCGCGTGGGTGACGCCAGCTCTCGCCAAGCTCGCGATGGAGGCGGCTGACGCCGTGTTTGATGACCGGGGCGACGCGGTCGTAGAGGTGTTGCGCGGCAAGGGCGGTCTGCCATTGCGCGGACGAAAGCGCGGCGACGTCGCCGGACAGGCACATGCGACCGAGGAAGGTTGCGGCAAGGCTGTAAACGAGGCGGCGTTCGGTGTCGGTCGGCTTCAGCACCGCCCAGATCTGGCTCTGGCGCGGTAGCATGAGGCGGTGGAGATTGGCGGCGATGATCGGAATCTCGACCAGTTCGTGGGCGTCGGAGAAGGACGCCATGGCGGTGCGGGCGAGCAGCGACGGCTCGAGGCGGTGGCCGCCCGAGGAACAGTTTTCAATGACGAGGTGCGGGAGGCGTTCGCGCAGGCGGTCGAAGAAACGGTAGGTTGCGAGGATTTGCTGGCGCAGACCTTCGCCGAGTCCGTCGGGATGGTCGGAGCCGAGGCCGAGGGTTTCGTTGTAGTCGATTTTTAGATACCCGAAGCCGCCGGCTTCCAGCCGGTCGATGATTTTCTCCTCAAGATAGGCGAAGGCCCAGGGATCGGTGAGATCCCAGAAGCGGCGGTGGCGCACGGTGACGGGCAGGCCGTCGCGTTTGAGGAGGTGATCGACGAAGGAAAAGGCGGTGGAGGTGTCGCCGACCGTCTCCATCTCGAACCAGAGGCCGGGGATGAGCCCGCGTTCGCGAATGGCGGCGGCGGTGGCTTCAATGCCTTGGGGAAAGAGCGTGGCGCTCGGCACCCAGTCGCCGTGACCGCTGCCCCAGTCCCCGCCGTCGCCCTTATACCAGCCGGCGTCGATCACGAGGGTCTTGACGGGAGAACCCTTCAGGCGATCGGCGAGCGCGGTGACTTTGGCGTGCGATGGGTCGCCCCAGGTGGTGCACCATTCGTTGAAAATAACCGGCAGCGTGTGCTCGACCGAAGGATGGGTGTCGGCGGCGCGATGCTGGAGCGAGGTGAGGCGGTCGCAGGCGGCGTCGAGATCGCCGGCGACACAGGTCAGGTAAGCGGGCGGGGCGTCGAGGCGCTCACCGGGGACGAGGGTTTTGGTCCAATGGCCGAATTCGCGATCGGCGAGTCCGCCGGAGAGGCAGGCATCGTCGTTTTGGCGGGCGACTTCCATCTGCCAGGAGCCGGCCCAGCCGAGTTGCGCGGCCCACGTGATGCCGGCTTGGGTGTCTTCGAGGGCGACGAAGGGAAACCAGCGGCGGACGGGCATGGTGCCAACCTGGCCGAAACGTTCGCTGAAGAGGCCGGCACCAGACCAGGAGCGTTCGAGATGGAGTTCTTCGAGCGTGCGGGTTTCGAGGCGGCCTTCGGCGCTCCACGCCGAACGGAAGCGATGGACACGCATGCGACCGGGGGCGTCGGCGCGGGCAAACGGGGTGAGTCCTCCGAGGGAAAAACTCGTGAGAAGTTCCAGAGTGACCGGGGAGGAGCCGCCGTTGATGAAACTGGATTCGATGGTGAACGCGGCGTCGCCCTCGTGCCACGAAAGACGGTGCTCGAGGCGGTGGCCGGTGGTGCGATCAAGCAACCGGGTGAGCACGACATGGCGGTCGCCGTGGGTCTCGTGTTCCTGACCTTCGAGGAGGAAAGCGGAGTTGGCGGGGGCGGAGCGCAGCGTGTGGCCTTGGGCGAAGGCGCCGGGGTAGCTGTCGCCGACGCGTTTCACATGGACGAGCGGATCGGGCACGCTGGCGGGCGGAGGAACGGGCTCGGGGCCGGAGTCGATGTAGAACTCGCCCGCGAGGGTGGCGCGGCGTTCAACCAGATCGGCGAGACGTGAGGTCGGGACCAGTTGAAGCGTGACCGCGCCGGTGGCGGTATCGTTGAGGTAGCGGACGGTCGTGTTGGCGACCTCCCATTCGGAAAGGACGGACAGAGGCATGGATCAGATCGTGGTGGTTTGTTTTTCTGAAGAGGCTTTGGCGGCTTGATGACGGGCGTCGAGTTGGCGGCGAACTTCGTTCATCATGGCTTCGGTGAGTGGAAAGCGCAGGGCGAGAGCGAAGTAAATGGAGGTGAAAACGATGTTGGGGATGACCGAGCACCAATACAGGCGGTCGAGCACCTCGGTTGGCTGGATGGTGAGTTTGCCGTTGAAACCGACCCAATCGAGGGTGTAGCCGACCAGCAAAACGCAGAAGGAAATCTCGAATTTTTGGACAAAGCCCATGACCGCGGTGAACAGGCCTTCGCGGCGCTGGCCGGTCTCCAATTCGTCGACATCGCAGATGTCGGGCATGATCGCGTTGACGATGGTGTTGCTGACGGAGAGCAGCGTGATGGTGATGAGCGTGGGGAGCAGCATCCAGTAGGGGTGCTCCGGGGTGTAGGTGAGCGGGACGAGGATGGCGGCGATGAGGCTGCCGGAGGCGCCGAGAATGATGCCGCCCTTTTTGCCGATCCACCGGCTGATGGGTTTGATGAGGGGGATCATGCCGAAGCCCCAGAAGCTGCCGACGGTGGCGCCGATGCCCGTGATCTTGGTGCCCAGGCTCTTGTCGCCCTGGCACACGTAATAAATCGCGACGTAGACGAGGATGGCGGCGGCGGCGCGTTCACCGAGGGTCTGGCAGACCTTGATGAGGACGAGGCTGCGGAAAGGACGGTTCTTGAATGTGGTCCGGATGGCGGGGATGATGGCGACCTTGTGCTTGCTGACCGCGACCTTCTGAAAGCGCTCCTTGCAATAGCGGACGGCGACAAATGCGGCGGCGAGGGCGATGATGGCGACAATACCCGCGATCCATCGAATGCCGTTGATCTCGTTGGTCGGCGCACCCTGAACCGTGTAGAAGGCCTGTTTCCAGACGGCCGTGAATCGCTCCCAGTCGAGACCGGCGTCGATGAAGTCGCGGAAGGTTTTGCCGACTCCGTTGACGAACATGGGACGAAGGGCCAGCCAGAAGATCCAGCCGTTGCCGAGCAGGACGATGGCGAGAAAGAGACTGCCGATGGCGGAGACCTTGGAACGCTCGTGGTAGTCGTCGGTGAGTTCGTAGCCGATGGAGTTCCACGACATCGAATACAGGCCCCATGCGCAGTAGAACAGGGTGCCCAAGGCGAACAGGTAGACGAGCTGGGCGGTATTGCTCCAGGAGCGGTCGGCCCACCAGAGGGCGAAAAGCGCGATGGCCGCGACGGACGATCCGATGACCAGAAAGGGCTTGCGACGGCCCCAGCGAGTATGGGTGTTGTCGGAGATGTGGCCCAGGATCGGATCGGTGATGCCGTCGATGAGCCGGGGCAGCACCATGGCCAGACTCACGAGGGAGGCCTGGATCGCGAAGCCGATCGTGAAGATATTATACGCCTGCCCGTAGGTGCAGATAAGGATGTGATTGGCGATCGCGCCAATACCCCATGCCCATATTTGGCTGGAGGGAGCGGTGTAGGGCTTGGGAGAAGAAGGGGAACTCATAAGGGGACGGGGTTATGCCGGGCAGGGAAAGCGGGGGAAAGGGGGAGGGCGACACTATGTGTGTCGCTGGTTCTTGGATGTGGAATGCTTATCTTGATTACAGTGGTAACTGGAATTCGATAGGAATCGTATCGGTAGCAAAAATCCTAATCCAAAAGTTAAGCTCTCTTTTATGCAGTGCTAAAAAGGACATTGCGGAAGAGCGGTGCTTGGGATGCTCCAGCAACCGGGCGATCCTCACGTAAAAACAAAAAAGCCCCAAAAGCGTTTGTAAGCTTTTGGGGCCAAAATGGCTGCCCGGGTAGGGGTCGAACCTACGACCAAGTGATTAACAGTCACCTGCTCTGCCACTGAGCTACCAGGCAATGATCCTCTCGCGAGGAGGGGTGAAAAACAATTCACCGGCACACGTTGTCAATGCTCGTTTTCCCTTTTACCGCAGAATTTCAAAGTTTTGTTTGCCATCCCGGAGGTGATCCGGTGTCTTGAACCTCTTTTCTAATACGCCTGCCTTCAATTCCGGAGGAACAGGGGGAACGAAACCATGAGCAAACAACAACTGATCCTCAACGTCACGACCCGCGCCCAAACCGGTCGTTCTGCCTCCCGCCGCGTGCGCAAGGCCAACCAGATCCCTGCGATCCTTTACGGAAAGCACACCAAGCCCGAGACGCTCGCCATCGACGCTCCCGAGTTTGTGCGCCTCCTCAAATCCGTTGCCGGTCGTGCGCTCCTTATCGAGCTCACCCGCAAGGATTCCGCCAACAAGGCGCTCTCCTTCCTCCAGGAAGTGCAGCGTGACCCGATCACCGACAAATTTCTCCACGTTGACCTTCAGGAAGTGAAGGCCGACGAAAAGCTCGAGATCCGCGTGCCCGTCCAGGTCACCGGCGAGTCTTTCGGTGTCAAAAATCAGAGCGGCGTGTTGGAAATCGCCAGCCAGACCCTGCGCATCCGCTGCCTTCCCAAGGATCTTCCCCCCGTTATCGCGGTGGACGTCACCGAGCTGAAGGTCGGTGAGGCGTTCAAGGTCGGCACGCTCAAGCCCATCGCTGGCGTCGAGTTCCTCGATTCCAAGGGTCAGCCGGTCGTCTCGTGCGTCGAGCCCGTGGGCGAAATCGCCTCCGCCGCTCCTGCCGCTGGCGCTGCCGCCGCACCCGCCGCCGGTGCCGCTGCTCCTGCCGCCGGTGCCGCCGCCCCTGCCGCTGGTGCCAAGCCCGCCGCAGATGCGAAAGCCGCTGCCGCTCCCGCCGCTGGCGCCAAGCCCGCCGCTGCTCCCGCCAAGAAGTAAGTGTTCGCCGCCCGGTCCGCCGCTTTACCGCGATGGGCCCGGACGATTGTTCTTTGAGTCATGTCCATCTCGCTTGTCGCCGGTCTGGGCAACCCAGGTCGCGATTACGACAACACCCGCCACAACGTGGGTTTTGTCGTCGTCGAGGCGCTCGCTCGTCAGCTCGGCCTTGCTTGGCAAAAGCAACGGTCGTTCGAGGCCGAGGTCGCCCGTTGGGACCCGGAACCAGGCCGCACCGTCTATTTCGCGAAGCCGCTCACGTTCATGAACGAGAGTGGTCGCGCGATTCAGGCGATGACGGGGTTCTATAAGATCCCCGGCACGGCGGTCACTGCGGTTTATGATGATCTCACGATCAACCTCGGTCTCGTGAAAGTCAGCGTAAGCGGCAGCGCCGGTGGTCACAACGGTGTGGCCAGCCTGCTCGAACGACTCGGCGGCGGATTTATCCGTTACCGTATCGGCATCGGACCCAAAGACCCGCCGCAAATGGACCTCGCAGACTTCGTCCTCGGCAAGTTCACACCTTCTCAACAACACCTACTCGATCAAAATTTAGAACGCTACGTGACCGGACTCCGCCTCGTGCTAGACCACGGCGCCGACAAGGCCATGAACCAACTTAACCGCAGAGACTCACAATGAGCACCACCACCAAACGCAACTACCGCGCGACCTTCATCCTCGATAATCGCGGCAAGGAAGACTCCGTCGATCAGATCATCGAAGGCGTGAAGAAAGACATCATCGCCGTCGATGGCGAAGTCGGCGCCGTCGAAACCCTTGGCCGCCGGGATTTCGCCCGCGTCACCGATCGCAACCTCCCCGGCGCCACCTACGTCCAGGTCGCGTTCTCCGCCCCCGCCACCGGCCCGGCCGCCCTCAAGGAGCGCCTCCGCCTCAACAACACCGTTTACCGCACCTTCCTCCAGACCGTCTGAGTCCGGGCGAACGCAACGCTCCCATGGCTTCCCTCAACAAAGTAATGCTCATCGGCAACCTGACGCGCGACCCGGAACTCCGGGTTACGCCGAAGGGCACGGCCATCTGCCAGTTCGGTCTCGCGGTCAACCGCCAGTTCAAGGACGAGTCGGGTGCCACCCGTGATGAGACGACCTTTGTCGATATCGAAGCCTGGGGTAAACAGGGCGAAACCGTCGCCAAGTATCTGACCAAGGGCCGTCCGCTCTTCGTTGAAGGCCGTCTCAAGCTCGATAGCTGGGATGACAAGACGACCGGTCAGAAACGCAGCAAGATGAAGGTTGTCCTCGAGAACTTCCAGTTCCTTGGCGGCCGTGAAGGCGGCGAAGGTGGCGGTGCTCCCGCTTCCCGCGCCGCAGCTCCCGGTGGTGACGACGGCATCGATCAAACGATCGAGCGCCACACGCCCCCTCCGCGCGCCAGCGCCAAGCCCACGCCGCCCCCGCAG
>Ga0307409_100000016_pt1 | contig 59976 bp, 41 predicted proteins | sample 322Ometagenome_2_FD_203888 | JGI IMG/M metagenome (GOLD analysis project Ga0307409, IMG submission 203888) | Maize rhizosphere microbial communities from greenhouse at UC Davis, California, United States - 322HYB-O-2 | ecosystem: Host-associated > Plants > Roots > Rhizosphere > Soil | place... | reverse complement strand
TGCATTTCTGCATTTCTTGATACGGGGAATTTTCACCGATTCCCTGCCCGGTGGTTTTCGACCCCGCGGGCCATCAGTTTGCAGGGCCGTGCCCGACCGTCGACGAGTATCACATTTTTGGGGGGGGCGAAATGTGATACCGGTGGGCGAAATGCGCGATCTGGGAGGGGGTTTTGCGCGACCTGGTTGGCCCTTTTGCGCGATCTGGAGCAGCAATTTACAGCCCTCGCCCGCTGGGGCCCGAGCACACGAAATTTGCAAACTACCTCTCCGAATTTTGGTGCACCGCACGATGGTCACCGTCCCTTTTTGGAGGGCTGCAAACAGGAATCAGCGCTTCAGACCATGTGGCATCGTTCATCCCGACACTTCGAAGGAAAATGAACAGGAAACTTAACTGAGGTTATGACACAATCCGGGACACAAAATGAAAACGGGCACCGTTTTTGGTGCCCGTAACTTGTTGATCTAATTGGCTCCGCAGGTAAGACTCGAACTTACAACCCTTCGGTTAACAGTCAAAGATTTACTCATTTCTACACATTTCTGCTGCTTTCCCGAGATTTCAGCAACTAGTGTCATTGCAACAGTTAGCGCTTGACGGGACATTCTGAATGCTGCAAAATGTTTCACACCATTTCTAAATTTTTGGTGTGCTTTTTGGTGTGCTAATTGGGGGACCCGGTGATGAAAGTCCGTTCGAAGGTTTTTAAACGAAAGACGGGTAGAGGAAAAGGCTCTTGGGTCGTCCGGCTGGAATACGACGATGAATTCGGCCGCCACCGCTGCGTTGAACGCCGTGCCCGCGGGAAGTCAGAAGCAGGAGATTTGCGGGACCGGCTAAGTGATGAAATCCAAAAGTCGTTGGGCCATATCCGCACTGGCGAAAGGATGACCTTCGGCGACCTCGCTGACTATTGCGAGAAACACTACTACAAACGGGCCGAATATGTGGATGGGCGCCGAGTTGCGGGGGTGCGCAGTTTACAGCCCGCACGATCCGCGATAGCGGCACTGCGCCAACATTTCGGGCCACGCCTCATAAGGACGATCCACAAGAACTCACTTTTGGATTACAAAGTTAAAAGGCTAAACACCCCGGTTGCAACGAAAAAAAACAACGGTTCAAGTGCCCTCGCGCAACGACCGCGGAGGATCGCGTCGGTGAACCGCGAACTCACCATTCTTCGCCGTATGGTCAAGATCGCGTTGTCTGAAGGATGGCTGTTGAGAGATCCTTTCGCGGGTGCCGGCGTCATCAGCGTGGCCGACGAAGAAAAGCGCGAGCGTATTCTGTCGCGCGACGAAGAGGCCCGACTGTTGGAGGCTTGCAAAGATGATAGGAGGATAGTGGAGACCACAAGGGGAGGAAAACCATATTCGATTGAGGTCGAACATCGGCGTAGCCATTTGCGGCCTTTGATCATATTGGCTTTGGATACTGGTATGCGCCGCGGCGAGCTCTTTAAACTGCACTGGAACGATGTGGACTTCGAGAGACGAGTCATTCGGGTCAGAGGGACCCATACCAAGACACAACGCGAGAGGACGGTCCCGCTTACCCGCCGCGCGGCTTTAGTACTTACCGAGTGGCGGCAATCCAACAAGAAAGAACACGTTTTCCCGTTTGCAGACGTTAAAGCTGCATTCTCCGCGGTGCGCAAGATGGTAGGACTCGAAGACTTGCGATTTCACGATTTGAGGCACACGGCGATCACCCGGATGGTTCGCGGAGGAATTTCGCCATCGGAAGCGGGTAAGGTGGCGGGCCATACCCAGCCAACTACGACTTATCGTTACATAAACACGGACATGGAATCTCTAGCGCGAATTGCGGCGGTACTGGAGCGGGGCTAGCAAGTGTGCTGAACCTCGAGCCTCGGGGTTCTCATACTCGGAGCGAGCTCCAATTCTTCGAAACAATGGCTTTGAAGTGGTACGGAAAGCCGCGTTCCACGTCTAAACAACCCCAAATGCAGGTCGGTCCCCCGACCTATTTATTCCACTAGATTCGTATAAAGTGAAGGAGCGGAATGAGTTCGAAAGAATCACAGAAGCCACAACGCAAAAGGAAAGCGCAGCCCCCTACGAAACGCGAAGACACTCACCGGCACGTCGATCCCGGAACGTCCGAGCGGAGCATTACAAACACCGCTCGTTCCGTCTCAGAACTCTGGTTGGAATCAAAGGTTCAGACGCTTAGGGCACCCTTCCGATCCGGATTTGATAGAGGGGACGAACCCGCGGAGTCGCCCACTCAAGAACGCGAAAGGCAGCAACCGCCCGTGATTTTCGGGAAGTATAAAGACGAACTGCTAAACGAAGCGAAGGTCAGGCGCAGTTATGTCACACGACTACTTGCCGCGTCCCCAAACATTTTTGAAGAACTTCGGCTCCTGGCCACTCTTTACGTGGACGTGTTCGGACGCGAGCGGCGGCACGACGCAGTGTTTGAGAAAGAACACGCCTTGGTGGAGAGTCAGTTCGATTTCGAGCTTTACTTGCAAGAATGCATTTCGGAGCTAAGCTTCTTCCGGGGGATTGGCGCACCCATCGGAATCAAGAGCGTAGAAGAAATAAACCGTACCACCGCCAGCCATCTATTCAGTCAGCTTTATGTCTACAAACTGCTCAATCTTTTTGTACCTAACGAAGGTCAAGCTCATCTGCTGGAGATTATAGACACTGCGGTGGCGGCCCTAACACCCCTTTTCCTGACCTCTTCGGACCTCAGTTCGGATACACAGAAGAAAGTACGCGAGTTGGCTGCGGCCACCGTGGTGGCAACCATGTTGCGCGGGAAAGAAAGCCCATTTTTTGTGGTGCAAGCTAGAGACGGCATCCGTCAGATTCTCGGTGGTGCGGGCGGCCCATTGGATCGAGACATTGATGCATTCATAAAACTCCATTTGGAGTTGATGAACTGGGCACAGTCACGTGCGTTGGAAAAAGATTGGCTCTTGCGGTACGGGTACTACGTCGTCTCGGAGTTTGCTGTAGACCCGGCACGTTCCGTCGTCGGGATACAGCTGCCGCTTCTCCCGGGAGATCATCTGTGCACTGAGGTTTTTTCATTCCGGTACGAGGCTTGGTACCCTGGCGTCGAATCGCGCAAAAGGTACGAAGAGCGCCTTCGATCTTGTTTTGAAACCGCCTTTCGCGACCACCTCGAATTCTGGGGTCGGTATCTAGATTTGGACCGGTGGCGGCCGGGTCAACGGAAGGCGGTTACCCGGGATCTGGATCAGAAATTGGAAAGCGTGAAATGGTTGATTGCTTGGAACGAGGGGGCCAGCTACGAGCAAATCAGCGACGTCTTCGGCCGGAGTGGTGAAGGAGTAAAATCGGGCATACGCCGGCTACGAGCATACGATTTGCCGATATGTCGCCACCGCCGGAGGAATCAAGTTCCCAACGAGCGTTTGGAGGAAATCAAGGCGGTGGAATAGATTCCGGGTCACATTACCAGGCTTTTCGGGCAGAGATTTGCATCTTTTTTTTAATTCCTTTCCTGCGTAATCTTTGATCGTCGGGGCGTTTCCCGGCGATCATTTTTTTGGAGACTGGAAATGAACTTCGATCAAAAGGAACTATTTACCGCCCGCGAAGCATGCGCGGTGCTTCGAATTTCCCCTGTCACATTATGGCGGGAGCGCAGGGCCGGGCGAATCAGTTTCCGCCGGGTGGCGTCGAGGATCGTCTTCACCGGGCGGGACCTCGAGGAATACCTGGAAAGAAACAAGCGAGAGGCCTTTTCCTGACGCGACCGATCCCGCCGATGGCCAATAATTGACGATAAGTACGGTCATACAATCTCCGTCCTTTATGTACGCCACCTCCGGGTTAGTAAATGTGTCGCCACGGGCCCGTAAGCCATGGAAATGAAAACAGATGAAGTGGAAATAAGCCTGGAGAGCTTCGCTGCGGAAGCGGCCAGAATCTTTTCCCGTCAAACAGCGATCGATCACCGTGATGTACTTCGCGAGATACTCAATGCTCTGAAGCCCGTCAACTTTCATGAGCTCGGAAATCTGACTGATAGTGAGAGGATCAGCCAAAAACACTACCGAGTGTTAACCCTCCGTGAAATCATTCGGGTCACACACGAGCTGAATCTCGGGTTGGCTCGGCATGGCGATTTCGTCTACGCGTATAACGGGCAATTCTGGAAGCTATTGGAGTTACAAGAAATAGAGCACTTCCTGGCCGCAGCGTCCGAGGTCCTCGGCTTGGACTACATAACTGCCCGCGACTACGCCTACAGAGAACGCCTCGTCAAGCAGTTTCTAGCGGACGCCTATTTGCCCGTTCCGGAACCGACGGAGGGACCGGTCCTTGTAAATCTCGCGAACGGGACTTTCGAGGTTGTCGCTGAGGGAGGGAAGTTGCGGGAATTTCGTCGAGACGACTTTCTAACATACCGGCTACCCTTCAACTTTTTGCCCGAGGCAGATTGTCCGCGGTGGACCACCTTTCTCGACGAAGTATTGCCCGACCGATCTAAGCAGGCCGTACTCGCCGAGTACTTCGCGTATGTTTTCGTTCGGCAGTTCACGCTGGAAAAGACACTGCTTTTATATGGGACCGGGGCGAATGGTAAATCCGTCGTCTTCCGAGTAATCAACGCGATGCTAGGTGAGGAGAACGTGACGAATTACGGCCTCGAGGCCCTCTGTAATGACTACTATCGTGCGAAGATAGCCAACTCACTCCTCAATTATTCTTCGGATATTTCCAATCGGCTGCAGGCTGAGAAATTCAAACTCATCACCAGTGGAGAACCCATCGAGGCTCGGCTTCCCTATGGCCAACCCATGATTCTGAAGAGGTACGCCCGCCTCGCGTTCAACTGCAACGAGTTGCCGAAAGACGTCGAACACACTGAGGCTTATTTCCGCCGCTTCTTGATAATCCATTTCGACCAGTTTATCCCCGAGGAAAATAGAAATCCCACATTGGCTTCCGAGATCATCGATACGGAACTGCCGGGAGTGTTCAATTGGGTTCTTCAGGGGTTGGATCGGTTGCTTGCAAGTAAAGCGTTTTCACCCTGCGCCGCCGCGCAAGAGTCGTTGAAGTGGTACAAAACCGAGAGCGATTCTGTAGCCATGTTTCTTGCAGATGAAGGCTATGGGAGAAGCGAGACGAGCCAGCCCGTAAAAGGGGTCTACCGGGACTACCGAGAATATTGCGGCGATAACGGATACAGGCCGCTCGGAAGAAACAATTTTGGCAAGCGCTTACAGCACATCGGAATTCCAATCTTGCGGACACGGCTGGGACTCGAGGCGCATCTCGCCCGAGATTTATTTTCCGGTGACAACGTCACAACATCACCGGGTCACGCGACGGGTTGGTCGTTGTGACGTTGTGACGTTCCAAGGAGAACTAATTCTTACTATGTCTTTCGGATTAGAAAAGTATCGCGGGCCCTCGACCCGGCATCGGTGTCCGGCGTGTGGAAGTAAATTCTCATTTGCACGTTATGTCGATGACATCGGCGAGGCGTTGGGCAAGGAGGTGGGTCGTTGCAATCGGGAAGCTAAATGTGGTTACCATCTCCCACCTAGGACTTATCTAGCGAACCGAACCGCACACACCCGGCCGCGAGCGAACACGGGCATCTCTCGAAATATCGAACCTCGCTCTTCCAGATTGCCGAATGAATTGGACCCACGGTTTCTAATCGCGACTCTAGGCAGCTACCAAACCAACGCCCTCGTTCAATTTCTATTCGAAGCTTTTCCTGAGAACCGCGCAGGCGTCATCGCCGGCATTCGAGACTATCTCGTAGGAACCCACCTCGGTTTTACGGTCTTCCCAACAATTAGTCGGAGGGGAAAGCTCTGCAAAGCAAAGCTCGTAAAGTTCGATGCTCACACCGGCAAGCGGTTAAAGGGCAAAGGCTCGATTTCTTCGCTTGAGCATTTTTTGAAGCGCAACGGCGACATCCCGGATGAATTTGAAACGGACAAGGAGGTCTTTTTCGGCGAGCATTTACTCCATCGTTGTCATAGACGTACGGTTGCGATAGTTGAGGCGGAGAAAACCGCCCTTGTAGCGTCGATCCACGGGGGGATTCTCCCCGACGCTATATGGCTGGCGGCAGGCTCTAAGCATTGGCTGAAATATTCCAGACTGAAAAGGATACCGGCCGGAACACCGATTATCGTTTACCCAGACGCGGACGCGTACCAAGACTGGAGCCGTTTGGTGAAGCAGGCAGCGGAATCCGGTCTCCACGTGAAAGTCTCATCGACAGTAGAAAGGTTGGGTTCTGACCTGGAGAAGGCGGAGGGATGGGATCTCGCGGACTACATACTGCATTGCCCCGCGCAAACGGATCGGTTGAAGCAGCCCGCGAATGTTCCGGACGAATTACAAACTCTATATGACGAACTGTATTGGGAAAGAGGGGCGATAATGCTCCATGAGGGGCATTTAGCAGAAGTCGATATTTGCAGCTACCTGCGTTCCCGACAATTCCATACACAAACAATGGAAACGATCAAGCAATACATGGTCGGGGCAAGGGGCGAACAAAAAAGATACTAATGTCGCGAAAATATACCCGACTGGTAGTACGAAAAAAAACGTTACCTAAGATATGGCAGGAGATCCACAACGGCGGCGTGTACCGGCAGCTGGTACGGTGCGGGAAGCGCACTTGCCGCTGCTACCGCGGGCACCCGCATGAGGCGTACTACCTGATTCAGCGTTGCGGGTGGGGGGGAGCGCAGGAGAAAACGTACATCCCGAAAAAGGAGGTGGAGCGTGTCCGTGACCTGGTCGACAAATCGCGAGCTTATTGGGCTTGGGTCCGCAGCATCGACCCCCAGGACCCGGCCGGGTCGGGACCCTGCCCGGTCCCGATTTACCCCAACCAAGTGATCATGGACGAACTCTTCGGCACGGAGGATTGAACCGTCGGGCCTTGGTCAACTAAGAAAGAGAGGAGCAGCACGATGAACGATCAGAAAAAATCACCCACCAAAACCACCGGTTTTGGGCGTACCGCCCGCGAGATGCACCAGGAGGATTGGGCATCGGACCCACGGGAGGGAGAAACGGCCCTGCGGGCCAATTCACTGGCAGGCGCGGCCGATCTGCCGACGGACGGCACGTTCGACCGGGTGGACCAGATACCCTTCACCCCGCGGGACCGGCAGGTGGCCGTGTTCGCGGAGTCCCTCGAGGCGAACATCGGGTACGGGTCCCTGTTCCGGCAGTTCAGCGAGACGGTGCGGCACCGGATCGCCTTCTACGCGAGCGAGGCGGGTGGGCGGCTCTCCCCGGACGAAATCCGCGCGAAGGTGTTCCCGCCCGCACTCGATCCGGCGGAAGCGAAGAAGCTGTTCCACTCGCTGATGCGGAGCCCCGTCGACGACGTCACGTTCGGGGAGCTCGAGCGGCTATGGGAGTCCGCCCCGCGGATCGGCGAGCGTTTCTGGGAGTACCTCAAAGGCGAGGGGCGTCGCGAATTCGAATCGGGCCACACGGCCGCCCGGGCCATGTTCCCGATGTCGCAGTTGAAGACCCCGTGGGACGTCGCCCGGTTCCTCGGCGTACGCGAGTCGTTCGTCGCGGAGTGGCAACCTAGGGGCGGGGTCGAGCTGAGCCTGCTAGACATGCTCGCGCAGGCGTACTTCCAATGGCAGTACTGGGTCGAGCAACTCGCGACGCGGACCCTCGCGGTGGAACGGTCCGGGCGCCTTTACGACCAAGTGTGGACGGAGCTGTTCGGGGGGAATGCGACGCGGCAGGGATCGGCAAGCAACGGGGTGCCCGCGCCCGTCGAGGACGGGCTCGAGTTCGCGGCGCGGATGGCGGACCGATTCCAGCGGATGTACCTGCGCACGCTCCGCCCGCTGCAGACCTTCCGCCGATTCGCCCCTGTCACCATTAACAACGCGAAGCAGGTCAACATTGCTACAGACTCCGCCATGCAAAACAACCAATCTGGCTGAGCAAGCGATATTCACGGCATTTTCCTCCCTCGTCTGTACGTTTTTTAGGGCGGGCAAGGAGCAACCTAGACTAGTTGAATTGTAACATCCTGTGTTACAATTTTGGAGGTCATAACATGATCGTTCCTGACCTTACGAAGAAATCAATTGATTTCTTGACAATACGGTGGGGACATAATAGAAAGATACTAGATTTAGTAATTTATTTAACTTGCGGGTGGGTAATTTGAATCAAGTAATCTGCCCGTAGAGGGTCGCTTCAGGCTTTAGGTTAACTACCAATCGGTACTAAAAGAGGCCAAGCTTTTAAACCGAAGTTCGAAGCGTATAACCGCTTACCGTTCTTAGTGATCCAAGGTCGGAATACGAGCTTGTATCCGTCAGGGACGGTAATTTTTTTCTTCTTTTCCATTGGGCGTTCACCCCCTTCACGGCTCCAGTTGAGTCCGTGCCTCGTAACCGGATTTCCAACTGTACGTTTCGGGATGCTGAGCGCCCTCTAAGGGTAATTATTATTTACCATTTAAAGGTCCTAAAGTCTAGATTCTGCGCCAGTTACGGGCGTCTTTCAATTTCAGCTCGAGCTTATTCATGGCGCGAATTTGCGAAGAGATGTTTGTGGCAGATGAATCTTTCTGAATGCCGCGGACATCCTAGTTTCAGCTCCCGGCCGAACTTTCTTTTCAACATCTGAGACATCCTCTGAGGGCCATTCAAAACGGTTTCGCGGCTCCTACAATTTTGCGGATCAAGCCATTTGGCGAAACTAGCAAACTCTGTCAATTATTGGGCGATGTCGAGCGAATCGTCAGTAAGCACGTCGTGCTTACACGTGCCAACCGGGCGTAAGCGAGCAGGACGAGGTACGAGCGTTACGGAATTGGTCGACCATCGTGTTTCCGCTATCGGAAACTCGGAAGCGACCAATCCCGGATTCCGGCGATTGAACAACGTATGGTTTGGCACCGGCTCGTACGCGAAGGCCCGAGCTTTTCGTGCCGCCGTGGAATTTCTAGATAAAGCTCGTAACTGAAGTCGTACAAATCGCCCGAAGCTGCTTACCGAGGAATTCCCCGCTTACCGGTTTACGCTTCTTGCTATTTCAGATTACATACCCCTTCAAATTTGATCGTGTGCGGATCCACATTCGCGTAACGTGGTGATCGTTGCCCCTCAAAACGCACCTTCACAGTGTCGTCCCGGCCCATCGACAAATCGAGTTGGAAAACGTGTTCGACCGTCCGCGTCAGAATCAAGTACAAGACACACATCAAGCGCGACGCTTCCAGAAAATATTCAGGATTGTCCCCAAATTCTACAAACAGTCGTGGCAATGGCGATCTCACCTCTCGGATGATCCCATCGTTACCGGTGATCATCGATTCAACCATGCCGTCGTCGAGTCGCCCGCCACCTCGCGGAAACCGAGGCTGCTCGTTCAAAAGAATACGTCGTGCCCGAAGATCGGCGATGTCCTCGGGCGTATAGCCGTTGAAGTTGAAATCGTGAAATAGCGAGTAGTTGGTCTTGCCAACCTTGAGACGCGCCTGCCAAAGCTCGCGCCCGTTTTGATGGGACGTCACCGCGCGGGTTATACGGCCCGGAATCGCCTTGTTGCGATACGCGACAGCGATGTCGTGGGGAAACGTGGAACCGCCAAGGTCCGCCAGAAATGCGGACTTCCTGGCATCGTCCGGTAGCAGTTCCAGCAGCAACTCCTCACCCAGCTCGACGCGCGAGGAGGGTAGGAAAGCAAAACCATTCTCATCCCGGTACACGAGAACCAGGTCGGGCACGTCACTCCGCTCGGATCGCATCTCCACATCCGGACCAGTGCTCGTTTCCGCAGAGCGGGCCGGCGTCGCCAGCGCCGTGTCGAAAACTCGACGAGGGCCCAAAGGGGGTTTCTTGACGCGCGGCTGCTCCGTGACTCTCCTGTAGAGATCCTCATATCCGTCGTCGCGGTCGACTCGGTAGTGCGTAGCGCTGCGAAGAATTTCGGGTATAAACCTCGCGTCCCCGTCCGAAAACAGGATCGGGATGAATTTCCGATTGTTGCCGGCATTGTCGAACAGGTCCTGCGTCACCACGAACCCCTCCCATTGAGCACCCAAACCCTTTCCTTGCTTTTCGTGCCCCCGGAAGCGCCGGTAGTAATTTTCTGTGCAGGCAACCAGCACGAAATCGGAGTTTTGAATCTCGTTGATCATCCACCGGGGCCACCCCTCGGGCGGTGACAACTCGTATTGATCGATGTTGCAATCCACGCCCTCAGACCGCAGCCTTTCGGCCAGCCCCAAAACTCTGCTCCTGTGTTCCGGGGAGTCATGCGTGTAGCTGATGAGCAACTTCGGGGAGGTCGATTCCATATCCGGTTCATTCCGTCATGGATATGATACTGCGCGTTTTATGAATATGGCACAGGGGGCAAGCGGGCGATCAATCATGGGGCTATCGGGGCTCGTCTTGAAGGTGCGTGATCTTGTCCCACAGGTCCGATACGAGTCCATTCACGAAACGGAAAACGGGAATTAACTGCTGAGCGTCAGCGAACTTCTTCGCTCCCGGCTGAACGGTCGGGTCCGAATGTGCGGCGAGGTCAACAATTTCCGACTCCCCTGTTTCTAACCTAACGCGCTCTACCCCTTTAAGAACTAAACCGGCGGTGATCCTGCGGATGTTGTAATGAAGATACGGGTTTCTTACTTCCTCCCGAAATATTGCTAGCTGCTTTTTCTGCAGCTTCGAGAGCAATCCGTTCTTCGCAGCGCGGCCGATGGCCCTTCCAAACTCGAGGTTTTCAAGTTCGTCCCATTTTTCTGGGTCATATCTCTTAAAACCGCCCATCTCCACTTTGAAGATCGCGAACTTGAGAAAGTACTCCGCCAAAAGGCAGCTCAACGTTATGGCAGCCCCATCGAGCCCAAACGCTGTGCACTTGATGATCTCGCGATACATCTGAACCGCCGCGGGCACATGGATATCCGGAAGTGGGGGGAGCCTTTGCACTTGCTTTAATGCTTCGATCTTCTTGCCGTTCCCGAAAAGCTGTTCAACGTAGTCCTCCCAGGGGGTGATCGTGGCCCAGTCGTCGACCTTCACACCCATCTGACTCAGTTTTTCGAAAGCCTTCGGACTGCCGGTGATCTGCCCGCCGTCTGAAATGGCCTTTTCGATTCTTTTCCTAATCTCAGTCATAGTCCACCGGTTAGTGACCAATAATACCTCCATCAACCTCAGACCTGCCTTATCGGGTTGACAAACATTTTCCGAATCGGATTAAATGTTTTTCGACCTCGCACAATTCCTAGAATAGCGGTTCGGTGCTCCCACCGTCTTGCAGTATTCGAAGTTTGAATAAGACGGCTTAGAACGGCTAACGAATTTCTCCCACTGAGAAGGTCCCCGCCGGTCCCAAAAAACCAAAACCAAAATCAGAACGCATTTGCCTCCACTTTGGGGAGAGTTATGTCCAAGAAAAATAAATCTGTCGGAAGTTCCTTGTCGAAGCAGCCGATGAGTCTCTCTGGGTCGAATGAATCGGATCGCTTAAGGTCGGCCGCCGCTTCGTTTCGTCCACCTTGGTGGGCGGTCGCGGCCATCGCATTGATCTCCGTCGGCTCTCTTGGAGCGACGCTCAAATATCTAGGAGCGGACGCTAAGGGCCAAAAGCTGCAGCCGCGAAAGGACCCGTCGCTCCTATCCCGCGTGAACCCGTTCGTCCCCGCCCCGCTCCCGAGTCCGACCGTGCAGCTCAGCAAGGAGTACATTTACGCGGGCTCCAGGCTATTAGCGGTGGAGGACGCGAACGCGAACCCGGCCCCGCCGGCGGACCTCGCGGTGTGGCGGGAGAGCACGGGGACCTGGTACGTGCTCGGCGGAGACCACTCCGCCCAGACCATCCAGGTGTGGGGGCAGTCGGGGGACAAGGCGGCCCCGGGCGACTACGACGGGGACGGCAAAACCGACTTCGCGATCATGCGCCCCGGGGCGACCGCCAACCAATGGTGGGTGATCCATTCGAGCAGCGGCGCGATGGTCAACTTCGCGTTCGGCGTTTCGGGCGATATCGCGACAGCCGCCGACTTCGATGGGGACGGGAGGACCGACTTCGCGGTCTACAAACCGGGAAACGGAACAACGTACTCGACCTGGTACGTGCAGGGCTCTACGGTCGGCTATTTCAGCCAGACCTGGGGCGAGCAAGGCGACCTACCCGCACCGGCCGACTACGACGGGGACGGGCGGGCCGATCTCGCCGTTTGGCGGGGGAGCAATTCGAGCTTCTACTCGATCAACAGCAGCAACCAAGTCCAGAACACTATTACCTTCTCGCAGACCGGAGACAAACCCGTCAGTGGCGACTACGACGGAGACGGCCGGGCGGATTACGCCATTTGGAAGGACTCCACCGCCTATTGGTACATCCGTAAAAGCAGCGACGCGCAGGTCCTCTCGGTCAACTCCGGAGTCCCCGGCGACATCCCCGTGCAGAACGACTACGACGGCGACGGTAAGGTCGACGTGGCGGTCTGGCGGGGCTCCACCGGCTACTGGCACATCACCCAGTCCACCAACAACCAGCTCCGCTCAGAGCACTGGGGTGAGGCGGGTGACATTCCCGTCCCCGCTTATTATCGCCGGTAATGGGTCCTTGCCGCACAGTACAAAAGGGATCGCTGCATTGATCCGAATCGAATAGGTCAGAAGAGATCGTCATGAAACGTCAAACAGAATCGAACTGCATTCTCCAAAAGCTTCCCCGGCTTTTCACCGTCGTTGTAGTGCTGGCATGCACCACCATGGGTGTCGCGGCTCAGGAACCACACAGCACCGACCATAAGGCCGACCAAAACCTCAAGTCGACCGCACGCGTGAACCCGTCCACGTTGGCGATGGAATTTTCGATCCCACTCATGACCTACCCTGGCAGAGCAGGAAACGCGGTCCCGATCGCGTTCCATTACTCGTCCAAGGTATGGACGATGAAGACATTCGATTTCTTGAACCCGCTCATCGAAACGGGGGAAGTGTCCGGACTGGGTTCGCAGCAGGATCCGTACCAGTCCTATTTTATTACGTCCTACCTGCCGGAGTTTGCGAAACGGTCCGCGAGCGGGTGGACCGTTCCGGGGTTTCAGCCGATCGAGATCGACGTCGAGGAGCGCGCGTTCAAAAAAGTCTTGGGGTCGGACTCGGTCACCACCGTCGTCAAGCGGTTCCGCCTCGTGATGCCGGACGGTTCCTCTCACGAGTTCAGGAAGGACGACAAGGTGTACCGTTGTACCGGGTTCCAGACCAACGACGACTGCTCGGGACCGGACTTCGCCACGATCGGCACCGGGACGTATCTATCGGTGGACGGGACCGGAATGAGGTTCGTGACCGGTACGACGGAGGGCACTGTCCTGTATATGCCGGACGGCGGGCGTTACGTTCTTACCCAAGAATCGCAGACCCGCATCGACCGGAACGGCAACCGAACCGTGTTCGACCTCGCTACGAGGACGCTCACCGACACTCTCGACCGCGAGATCCAGAACCCTCTCACTGGGAACCCCACATTCTCGTTGCCCGGCATGGGGGTCGGGAGCCTCACCTACCAACCCAAATATTCCCCTCTCAAACCTTCCAGCTGCACGACCGGCACGGAGCCGGTGTGCAGCGACGCGGCCCTCGAGAATCCCGCGGACACGTTGTACAACGTAGGGAACGACACGTGCCAGTTGCCACAGGGGTTCGACCCCGTGGGCGCGCCGTACCTCTTCACGCCGGCCGAACCGCAGCACACGTACCGGTCCGAAGGGGGCGGGCAGAACATAAATACCTACTACCGCGACACGCAGGCCCAGCGCATTTGTGGCGGAGGAGTCTTCAACCCTCAGGTTCTGACCGGGATCGTCATGCCGGACGGCAGCAAGTACGAGTTCCGGTACAACCGCTATGGGGAAGTCACGAAGATTGTCTACCCAACCGGGGCGTACGAGAGATTCCGTTACGAAGAGCTTTCGATCGGATCGACCGGCATCGAGCCATTCTCGCAGGCCAACCGAGGCGTCGTGGAGCGTTGGCTGAGCGAGGACGGGCTCAACGAGACTCAGCACTGGACATATGGCGTCAACGGGAAGGTCATCACCTCCAACCCCGACGGCACGAAAACGGAACTCTACAAATACGACGGGGGACTTTTGTCGGACGGAGTCGAGGATCCAAGACAGGGCATGCCCTATGACGAGAGGACATATTCCAAACCGCTCACGCCGGGGAATGAGGCGACCCGCGAGATGCTCCGCCGCGAGCTGACCGAATGGAGCACGACGCCGGCACGATCGGGCGGCTCATTGACACGCGACGCACGCTTGACGAAGAAGATCTCGATCGTGTTCGAACCCGGGACCAGTTACGCCCTGGCCACGATGGCGGAGACCACGTACGACAGCAACGTCGACCCGGAATACTTCGCCCAGATGAATCCGACGAGGGTGAAGAGTTACCACTACGCGGTGCTCGACCTGACGACGGCGAAGCAGGGGGCCATCGAGGCGATTACTCCCTATTTCTCCGGCATCGCCGCGGCGGCGATCACCGAGACCGACTACGTCTACGATGCCGCGTACAAAGCACGGGGCTTTTTGGGCCGGGTCACGGAAACTCGATCCCTCAATCCGAATAACCCGACGGACATTTTGGCACGGGGGCAGAGCGTCTACGACGAGGCGGCGTACTTCGACAACGCCTATTCGACGACGAACTGGACAGACCCGGGCTCCGCTCTGCGCGGCAACACCACCACCGCGCGGACGTGGGTGAAGGAAACGGACACCTGGCTCGACGCCCACACGATGTTCGACAACTTCGGGAACGTCAGAAAAGTGTGGGACGTCACCAACGACGCGGCCAAGTTCGTCGAGACGCAGTACGACCCACAGTACAAATATGCTTTCCCGACCAAGGTGATCTCCCCCGCCCCCGACCCGTCGAACACGACGGGCACTAACGAGTCGTCGGTCGCGGAAACCACTTACGACCTCCGCTCGGGACTTCGGTTGTCGATCAAGGACGATTTCGGACAGATCACAACCACCGAGTATGACGCATCGCTTCGGCCCCTTCGCGTAAACCCCGTCGTGGTCAATGGCTCGCCCACCGGGCCCATCTCGGAGACGATCTACGGGGCGTCGGGCTCGGACGGGCATTTGTCCGCAAGCGAACGATTTGTCACGGTCCGCAAGCAGCTCGACGCGAACAACTGGGACGAGTCGACCACGTGGTTCGACGGCCTCGGAAGGACGATCAAGACGCAGGCGAAGGATTCGCAGGGCGATGTTTTCGTCGAAACCCACTACGACGAGTATGGCCGGGTCGACCGCGCCACGAACCCTTACAGGATCGGCGACCCGGTCTATTGGTCGAGGACGCGCTACGACGACTTCGGGCGCGCCACCGAGACGTTTGCGCCGACCGAGCTCGCGAACCTGTCGAGTGCGCAAAGTCTCGGAATGACCACGTTCGGATTCTCGAACATCTCGGGGTTCGTCGGCACCGTGGTGACGACGACGGACGCCTCGGGAAGAAAGGGGCGCTCTGTCACCAACGGACTCGGGCAGTTGGTTCGTGTGGACGAGCCGACCGCGGTGGGTGGGACCGCGGACGCGGATCTTGGCACACTTTCGAACCCGAACCAGCCGACCGTCTACGCCTACTCGCCGCAGGGCAAGATGGTGCACGCGCAGCAAGGTGTCCAGAATCGGTACTTCTTCTATGACTCGTTCGGGCGGCTCGTGCGTGTGCGGCAGCCCGAGCAGGAGATAAATTCGGCACTGAACCTTTACGACGTGGCGACGGGCAACTCGCAGTGGACCGCGGCGTTCAGCTACGACTTTCTCGGGAACGTCGTGACCGCGACGGACGCGAACGGGGTCACCGTCACGAACACTTACGATCGGGCTGGTCGGGTAAAGACCCGGTCGTATTCCGGGGAGCCGGCGGGGCAAACTACCCCTATCGTCAATTTCTACTATGACGGGAAAGGCCTGACGTCGCCACAGTCGCCCAACTACGCCAAAAGCAAGCTGACGAAGGTCGACAACGGCGTCTCAGCGACCGTCCATCCGCGGTTCGACAACTTCGGGCGGGTGACACAATCGTCACAGATCACCGACGGGCAAACATACACCTCGGATTATCTGTACAACCTGTCGGGCGCTCTAATCCAGGAAACATACCCATCGGGTAGGGTTGTCAAAAACGAATTTGAATCCGACGGCGATATCACGCGGATATACGGCCGCGCAGCCCCCAACGCGACCGAGCGCACCTACGCAAATTCGTTCAAGTATATGCCGGACGGCAAGATCGAACAGCTAAAACTTGGAAATGGCCTATGGGAGCGGGCAGCGTTCAATAGCCGGCTTCAGGTGACGGAGCTTAACCTTGGCCTGGGCGTGAATGGGGACCTCTGGAAGCTCGGGTACGAGTACGGCGAGATGAACGCGGACGGCTCGGTCGACGCGGCCAAGAACACCGGGAACATCGCGAAGCAGACCGTGAGCTTCAACGGGCTCGCCCAACCGTTCATTCAGACGTACAACTACGATGCGCTATCCCGTTTGACGGAGGCACACGAGACGAACGGGGCGGGTGCGAACGCCCCGCAAACTTGGAAGGAGAGCTTCGGGTACGACCGGTACGGCAACCGGAACGCGCACGATAAGTTCTATGGCACCACGCAGATCCCCGAGTCGAATATCTCCGACCCAACAATCGACTCGGACACGAACAAGTTCAACTCCGGGCAAGGGTACACGTTCGATCAGAACGGCAATCTTGTCGTCGATGCCGAGAATCGCACATTTACTTTCAACGGCGACAATAAGCAAACAAAGATAACGCAGAACGGACACCTCGTCGGCGAGTACTTTTTCGACGGCGAAGGAAAGAGGGTAAAGAAAAGGGTTTATACGAACGACGTCCTCTCAGAGGAAACCGTTTTCGTCTATTCCAACGGGAAGCTGGTCGCCGAGTATTCGACCGCCCCTCAGCCCGAGAACCCGACCACCAATTACACCGCGACAGACCAACTCGGAAGCCCGCGCGTGTTGACAGACGCCGTAGGCCGAGTCGTGTCCCGCCGCGACTTCATGCCGTTCGGCGAGGAGGTCGCCGCGGACACCAACTATCGGGTTGCTGATCTTAAGTATGGCGTCTCCGATAGCGTCCGCCAGAAGTTCACCGGCTACCAGAAGGACGACGAAACGCAGCTCGACTTCGCGGAGGCCCGGATGTACGAGAACCGCCACGGCCGGTTTACGGCTATCGATCCGTTGCTAGCGAGCGGGAAGTCTGCGAATCCCCAGACGTTTAATCGGTATACCTATGCAGTGAACCGTCCCCTGATTTTAAATGACCCCACCGGTTTACAGGCGGGGAAATGGTACCAGCCTGTTGACGAGAAAGGGAACGTGGTCCGCGGAAATTACATGTACATTCTTAACGGTAATCAAACTAATGGATATGCCGAGCTCACGACGAGAAATAAGAGAGGCATGCTCATCGGAGGTGGCGAGGCACTAGACTCGAACCACATGTATCGATTCAATCCAAACGGCCCTGCACCTTTTACAGGTGGGCTTGGTCTGGAGTGGGCAATCCTTTCCGACTATGATTATAAAGGTTATGACGTCATCGCGACGGACGCATATGAAGAGTCATCGGTAGAACATCCCGCCGACGGCTATGCGCGTGGGTCGGAGCAGTCAATTACTCCCGTTGATGTGGCTGCAACTTTTAGTGGATTGGGCAGGGGAGCGAGCGCTTTTGGTTCATCCGTCGCTCGGTCGTTCGCCACCGGAGAAGGCTCAGCCGTATTTTATACTGGAGGAGGGCGAGCTACTGCTCAGTGGGCTAATGAGTTTGCCGTTAACACAGGGCGACAAACCATCGAGATGACCCGCGGGGGCCGAGCCCTAAACACCATCACTAATTTTCGAGTTGGTGATGTTTCAATTAGAAATACGTTGCCCAGCTTCAATGACCGAATATGGAGATTTGGTTCAAGACATTTTGCTGAACAGGCTTCAGGTGAAGTTAATATATTCCGTGTTAGTCCCGTCCGCGCGGGAAGCACATTTAATACCGTCGAGCAACCAATTTTGCAACGGAGTCAAAATGTGCTGTTACGATATAGGCGATTCTCAATCTCTAAAGCGCAATAACTAGAAATGATTCATGTTTAGGGTATTACGGTTCCTAAAAAACCTTCTGTTGTGGCAGAAGAGAATAACCGCAAACCGTCGAGTCCAAGTAAGGGATGGCTTTCGTCTCGAAATTGATAACAGTGGACCCGCAAGGTACATCACGTATTTCGAGGACGGTCGTGAAATAAACGTATTGACGGACTTTACGGCCCTTAATGAGGTTACTCTATACACTGATTCATTGCGAAAGTGGTCAGTGCCATACGGCGAAGAACTGTCATCGTTTGACTATCAAAGAGTCTTCAATCGAGTTCTTCAATATTTATCTTGTTGGGGTGAAGTCACACTTGACGAATCCAAATTGTCAGACAGTGAGGACCTAAGAAGGTCCTTGGCCGACCAGAGAATTGATTTTGTCGAGCACGAAAGTGGAATTATTAGTTATTCCGTTGATGCGGAGCGATTTCGAGATGAACTAACAGGAAAGAAGTAAACGGACCCAAGTTGCAGAGCTGACCCACCATTCTCACCGGGATCATCGCGAAGCAGACCGTGGGCCCGCAGAGTCGTTCGTGTATTACGATCACGGGAACGGAATAATGCTCGGAACATGCGCCGTACCGCCGGACCGTTTTGGACCTGAGCCAGAAACTCGCTTATGGGGCAACAATCACAGACCCATGTTGGACTTCAGCGTGACCGTACTCGTAAATAATGGTGTTTTCCAAGGAGCAATCGAAAACGGTTGTATTACTTCGATTGAAAACTAGAATAAACGGTTTGCGGACCGGCCTATCCGTTCAGACTGTTGTGACGCCACTTCTTTATGAGAAGATCACTCTATTTCATCGTGCTGGTCTCTTTCATAACTATTGGGTGCATTTCAAATGCAAACCAAGTTGGGGCCGTTTATCTTATTCCTACAGGGTTTGAAGGCCCTGTCGTGATTATCTATGACCAAGCCGCGTTGGCGAAGCCGCCTATTGTGGATGATGCGTTCGTGTTCTGGGTACCGACCGATGGGCTTATCAGGACATCACTACACGCGGAAAATATTGGTGCAACCACAAGCTATTACTTTGTGGGCCAAGGTGGCGATCGGCGGAAAATTGATTACCTGTATTCCGGTGGTCCAAAATACCCGGAAGGCGTTCGCACTGAGGAGAGTCTCTCGCCGGACGAAAGGTCCAACGGGATATTGCAATGTTGTACGAGAGAGGCAGTCTGAATGCAGCATCCGGGGTGGTTAGCTACCGAAGCCTTCTAATTTGTAAACCAAAGGATGCGAACCTTATCGCATCGCGCGATCTAAACAAAAAGATAGCTAGCATCTCGAAGTGAATTCGCATACAAGTAGGGAAACTCCTCCTTTCTTGTCGACATTTGGCAGGCAGATCACAATGTTGCTCGGCTGACACCACTTAGCTCGATAACATTTAGCCATATTAGGGTAGATTCCAGTTTCACAATTCTTTCATTGAGACCTTGTCCGAAGAGGAGCTAATGGGCCGCGCAATATTTTCTTTGGTCGGCTCCACCGAAAAGATCTAACCAGATTTCGCAGAAGCCGGTGTGTCGTGGAACGAACACACCCACTTCACGACAATAGATCCGCTCTTGGCGTCCGGCCGGTCCGCTAACCCGCAATCGTTCAACCGTTACGTTTACGCCGGTAACAACCCGATCCCGCGCTCCGACCCGACGGGGGAAGATTGGATCGTCGAGGTGGTAAAAGGAACGGTCGGGAAGAACGAGGTCAACGTTGAGCGACCCGTCTGGCTCCCGAAGGGCGACGTGCCGTCAGACATTCCGCGGGCACCAAGCATTTGGGAGACGAATTACGGCGGGAAGGGATTTCAGGCCCTCGACCCCAACAGCGAGAGATCCTCCGAAGTCTTCAAGACGAGGGAGGAGGCGCAGGCGTGGCTCCACCACAACGTCGGCGACGCGCGGGTGCACGCGCTATCGAGTGCGATAAGCCAGGGGGCCGACGAGGCGGCGACCGGACTTGCAAAAGGAACCGGAAATTTCGGCATCGAGACGCTGAATTTCCTGACCCAACCCGGCGGAATGTACGGGTCAGCGCTCGGAATACCAAATCCGTTCAGAATTGAACCGTTCGAATATGAGAGTCCTCGCGAGGCAAAGTTTGGAAGTGGCGCTAGGGTGGGTCTAGCGGCAGGGACCTTTTTCGCCGCTAGGGCGCTTGTGGTCGAGCCTCCGGTGTCAGCTGTTCCTGAAATCAACATAACTCGAAATCCGGCTTTTCTAGGACAAGCAAATGGCCCGTCAATCGCCATACCCAACGGTGCTTCTCCAACAGCGGTTGTTAATCGAAATGGCAGTGTAACAGGCTTTGCTTTTACGGGAGGCCGCGGCGGAGCCGGACTGAGCGACTCCGTAACGGGCGTAAGGATTATGAACCCGACTTCGAGATACCCTAGCGGTTACGTTACATATATGGGAAACGGTCCGCAAGGGATTCATCCCGTCACGGGGAGAACCATTCCCAACTCGGATTGGTGGAGACACATTCCGCTAAATCATTAGCTTGAATAATTAGCTACAACATGGAGAGACTGAAGGTATTCAGAAGCATTGAGGGGGCTGTATTGAGCGATATCGAATTTATCGAGGACTATGTTCAGCTCCAACTAGATACGGCGAGGATTACACTTGGGATCTTACCCGTGGTTCAGATAGGTGACGACCGATACCTGCCTGATAACGAACGGTATCGTAATCTTCTTATTTCGCAGATCGGCAAATCGATCTCCGGCGTATTTGCCCAAGGTGAACAAACCACGGTGATTGTTTTCGACGATGGATCGTGCCTTTCCATATCACATGAGAATTACGACTTGGACCCAACCGAAATGCTCGTGCTGGAAAAAGATGGTGAGCCAATCGTGGTTTGGGACTAAACGCGGCCACAATGTAGGCTTTCCATGCTCCCCAACGGTGAGGAACCCTACTACAGGATCACGCTGTCGGTGAAGGCCCAAGAAATAGAACTATTCAGAAATCTTTCCGACTGGGAATTCAATGCGGGAGAGTATTGGGACCTGCACAACGATTTCGATTGTGTAAGAATTGCGCTCCAGAACGAGGTATTGGAATTCACATTCAAGTCACTTTCCGACCCACTATGCATGTTGATTTTGAAGTTCGTTGACGCCGAGCTCGTGCGCTTCGATCTTCCAATGGTTGAAGCACTGGCGGCTAAGACACTTGATAACTTGTATAGAGGTCGAGTTCAGGTGGGAACCGATCTTATCGAATTGGACCATAACCGTAGAGGGTATTTCTATATGGAATTCTACGAGGGCGCACTCCTCGAATTTTGGAGCGGCGGTGTCGCTGTTAGCTCAGCTGAGAGTATTTCAGGTTGAGTGCGACATTGACCGACCGTCGGCGCACCCTGTGGCGCCAGAACCTCGCCGCTGAATCACTGTTCTCCCGATGGCGATAAACAAGAACCTAATCGCTAAAGTTGAGGACCGAATCTTTCTGATAGAGCACGATCTACTAGAGGTCGGTGCCTATCTCCGCGTCTACGAGAACGGGAAGGATACAGCCGACCATCTGCAGGATTCCGTCCAAGATTGTATCGAATTCGCGCTCGAGGAGTTCAGCGTTCCGAGAGATGCGTGGAGTGAAATGGGGTAGCAATTTCATGGACTCACGCGCGAGGAGCGTTCGGATACGGGCTGTTTGAGATTCAATTCTGCTGGCAAAGTGACCACGGTTTGACGTCGTTAACCTTTATCGTCGGCATTGGTCCAGCCCGGCCATCGTGTTTGCCTCCGAATCCGGTTAGCGTTTCAACCGTTCAGAAGGTCTTTCCCAGCGTGGAAATCCCTCAAACTGCTACCCGGATCCCACGTTCGGCAGCCGGCTTTTGACCTTAGCCCAGAAACCAGAAGGCTCGACAATAGACGGATTCATGATTGAGGCTAACTGGGGAGGCTGGCGAAACCAATATGAAATGACATATTACTTCGTTTGTAATCATCACAATTTCTTTTTTTCCACCTATAAAGTGAATCGTAACAATGGAAAAAATCCTGGCGATCCGAAGAATTGGGAAAAGAAGGAAGCAAAAAATCGAGCCGAGAATACCCATCGAACAATTCTCGATGATGGAATTATTTGGGGACGGAATAGTAATAGCCGGTGGCGACTCTTGAAATGCGGCTTGCACCGAAGCAACTTTGAAGAACTGGTGTTACGACGCAGGTCAGGCGGTGTGGAGTGAAAGGTGATTTGCCCGGTACAAATACGCCGCTAAGCTCCTAATCTACCCTCACCCGCTCTGCCAAATCCGCAGCGCTAATCGCTACGTAATTTCACGCACGTTTTCCCCGGCTTCGTCGGATCGGAGTATTATTCGACAATGACGTTTTTACGAACCGACGGAGGTTGCCATGCTTTTTGACGAGTGCCTGTAGCAGTCTAAAATTATGTCGAAATATGCACTGCTGCTTCCCGTTCGGATTGTAAGTATGCACGGAATGCATTTTGACCAACCTGTATGGGCCAAACCGAAGATTTACCCGCTGTCCAGTCTTTCCAAGAGAGCCTGTGCTTCTTTCCTCGTTCTGAAACGGAAAAGACGCTGCCGTATTGCCGGGGAGCAACACCCGCGAAGGCCGAGAAGACTACCTTTCCGTCGTCCAGTTCGCCGTCGCGCCCCTCCAGCTGAATTTCCTCGCGGTGCAGGTTTTCAGCTCTACTCTTTGGGTAAGGTTCAAGGTAAACAAGGCGGCGGATTCCCGCGGCAATAATGTGTTTGGCACAGTTGTGACACGGAAACGTCGTGACGTACATCACCTGTCCATTCAGCGCCACTCCGCGGCGGGCCGCATCAACGATGGCCGCCATCTCCGCGTGGACAGGACGACTGAATTCACCGATTTCCATGAACTGCGTGCCCTTCAATTCCGACAATATATTTCTCGCGAGTTCTGAGGAAGGCTTCGACTCAGCAACAGTGTTTAACATACCGGCCCGCTTCATTTTTTCAAAAAGCTCCGCAAGAGTACTTACTTTGATCTCCCGCGCTCGATTCTCGCCTCTGATTTGGAGGGCTTGGTCGCGGTGATCTGGCGAATCGTTGTGCCAATAAAACCCTCCCCCCGCCCGAGGGACTTCGTTCATGCCCCCACTAATGACGTCCGCATTCCGAATCCGCCGGTGCGAATCGTACGTAACATCGACAACCACCGCTCCGACCTGTCGGTTGTCGTCGGAGGATCGGAGAGAGGCCGCGCTGGCTTGGTACATTGCGAACTCGTCCGGGCTGGGGGTTATGAATGGATGACCGAAAAGTAAGTCCACGAAGCGTAAAACACTGTCTTCGCCTCTTGGAACAGCCAAGTTCGCGAAGAAATCAGCTTTTGGAAACGTGTCGCGAGTGTTTTGTCCGAAATCGTCGTTCGGTTTCTCGTCGGCCTCGATCAGTTCAAGTGCCTTGGATTGGAATTGATGATCGCGGCCAGGCTGAGCGGCCTTTCTTGCCAAATCGCGCGCCAATTCCTCCACTCGGACGCCTCTTGGGGAGTCGCCAGCAATTATCATAAGAGATTGGCCATAAATCGTCCGCAAGAAATCGACCTCGGCCGGGTGTTTGAGCTGACTAAGAATGTACGCATGATTTGGAGCCGGCTTGTCAGCGTCACCACTACTTTCCGCTCTTTTCCTTCGAATCTCTGCAATCGCCACTCGAGCCAGCGCGGCACCATCGTCCAGTCTTCGGCGAAACTCGTTCCCCATTTTTTGTAAGTGGGAAATGCGGCTGAACTCGTCGGCTTCCTGCGGCGGAGTCCAGCCTGTCATGCCCGATAGCAAGCTGGACAGATGTATGTCCACAGTCCGATACCCAAAGGATTTAAGCGCCCCACTTAACTCTATAGACAAATCACCGAGCCGCGTCCCCATAGGACCCACAAGTGCAAAAAACAGCTCAGGTCGCTGGGCAGTATAAGATTGCTTAGGGATTTCTATATTCACCATTTTCATGAGCTAAATCGAAATTGGCCATAGTTGGGCAACATTCAATCGGCACGGTACAGGAATGACTAGTCAGTGCCGATGAACCCATACAACTCGGCCTCTGGAAAGGTAGAAGTGACAGCGCTGCCCACCGGATTTGTAATCTATACTGGGCGACAGGCTGAGAGGTTGAGTGCCGACGTGCCAAAACGGCCGGCGTCTTTGATCTGCGTTCAGCATGATGCGGTGGCCCCGCCCACATGGACAGTCGAACACGATCCATTTGGGTTGGGTGGACGTACCGACCAAAACAATGCCTTTTCGAGGGAGTTTTCCGATCAATTCGTCGGCTGATTCGACGAACGCCACAATTCTCCACGGGAAGAATGGAAACCAACTCCAGAACTTTATCTGCATCAGGTCCGCCAAGTCTGTTCCAAAAACGGGTCCGTTATTCCCACTCCCAGTTTCCCGCCCGCCGAATTGCAATAGTGTTCAGGTTTCGGGCTTTCGACATTTCCGGATATCTCGCGATCATGAATTCTAAGTATCAATTCGCTGGGCCGAGCATCGGGACCATAACCAATAATACGTTCCAACATCTCTCCAACAGCTGCTGATCCCACAAACGTCGTAAACGCGACGACGGCCGGCTCCGTTCGAGCCAGGGCCGGAGCGTAGCCTTCATCCTCTCGACGCGCGCGCTCGTCGGGCGAAAGAAGTTCGGCGGCAGCGCGTTGCAAATCAACGCGCCCCCGGCAGGTAAGACAGGCCTGACCGGGGGAAAGAACGGTGACACGCCCATCAATCCCGTTCAATTGTTCCTTCTCGCCGCTGCTGAGCAGCACGCCGCAGTCGATCACGGGAGTTAATAAATAGCTGGAGAACCTAGAAAGTACTAGACGACCCGCATTGTCGTCAGTACACCCAAAAACAAGGTCGCATCCTACGAGGCTCCTGGCGGCTGACTCCCGTGTGATCATGTCACGAACTTCATCGCAAACTAGTTCCGGGGCTACCCGCAGTAAGTGGTGGGCCAATACCGATACCTTAGGCTTTCCGACATCCTCCAATGCCGACCCGTAGACACGCGTCACGTTGCTTTCCGACAGTAGGTCCGGATCGACGAGGGTGAGATGTCGGACGCCTAATCGTACGAGTTGTTCGGCCACCACCGAACCCGTTCCGCCGCACCCTACAATGCCGATTCTGAGTTCTCCCAAAGTAGCCTGCACCGCACTTCCGAAAGCCCGCACGTTACGGTCAAACGCCGATGAAAGGTAAGTCTGTGCGGAACCGAAGCTCTTAGACAGTCGAAATCGTTCACCAACGGACCACAAATGGTCGATGGGGGCGGGCACCCCATCCTCCTCCAAGTGTCCCGTGAAAGCGATGTCCGCCCCCTGGCGCGAAACTATAAGAGCGCCGTAGAATCGACTCCCCGCCCGCAGCTGAAAGAGATCCCGAATCTGGTCGTCCACGTATCGGTCGTGGTTGCTCGGCTGCGGAGACGAATCCGGCCCCGGATGAGTGTGCGTCCAGATGCACATCGCCCCGATTCTTTCGGCCTCCGCCAATGCCTCAATATAACCTTCTGGGCGGATTGTCAGCCCATTCCGGTCCCTTCGGTCGTAAGCGGAGTCGTCGACCCAGCGAATGCCTCGGGCGAGTATCCGTTTCTCGCCGTTGCTAGCTTCGGCGACCGCGGCCAATAAGACTCCCGCCGATTCGATTGACAGATCGGCGGCAGAGGCGATCTCTCGCTCGAGAGCCTCCGGCAATACGAGCGTGCTCCTCATCGAACGGTAGCTCCGACGGCTTTTACTAGCTCGTTGCGGATTAGGGCGACAAAACTCTCAACCCCATCTATACCGGACCGCCAGTGGCCCCCAATAAGGTGACGGGACCAACGCTGCCAGCTGCGGCCCAAATAATGTTCAGTTACTTCTGTGGCTGGTATCGGCGCGCCGTCCGCGCGTTTGACAGGGGGGTCAAACCACCACATATCGGGCGGAACGTCAGGGTACCCGGCACTCAGCCGAATCAGGAGATCCGCTTGTGAGTGATCAAATCCCTGTGGAAGGGGGAAGCCGCGGAAGACCACGCATGTCATGCCCCCCTCAGGCGACACGCAGTGCTCCCTGCAACATTCATCCAGGTATCGCTGATCGTTGGGTGGAATCATTCGTACTGCGCTAAAGAATTACCCCTCCCGGATTTATTTGACCGGGGGCGGTGAAAAATCTTAGTCCGTTGCTCATTTCGACCGACTGGACATCGGCGATTTTTTGATCAGAACCCCCGGGAACCACTTGGAAAAGATCCCTCTCTGGACCGATGGGTGGGGTCGGAAGCTGGCGCAATTCTTGTCCGGAAAGGCTGGGTCGGGTAACCCTAAAATGAGTGCGATCGATTTGAATTTCGAACTTTTCTTCGTTCTTTCCGAGATTTTTATTGCTTTGTTCCATATTGCGTGTTGTCATTTTTTAATCTTTGTTCTTTCAGTTTACCGACAGCCGGCACCATCTCGGAGTTTGGATCGAATGCGCCATTTGGAGCATTCCCGAGATTTCCGATAGTATCAGAAACTGTCAAATAACGTCAAGAAAATGTCAAGACTTGTTGACGGGCTCGTAAGTATAGGCATAATTGTGATATGCACCCGATTCAGGAAAGGATTCTGGAGCTTGCTGCGGACGTTAATTTGGCAAGACTCAGCTACCGGGAGATCGGCAGACGTATTGGTGAGTCTCACCCTCAAAAAGTGAAGCATCACCTAAAGGCACTTGAAGAACGTGGGCTAATCCGTTCGACAGTGGAGGGCATCACAACCCGCAAGACCGGAAGCGCTGGTGTCGGAATCGTTTCGATCCCGATTCTAGGGGCTGCGGATTGTGGCCCGGCTTCCATTTTCGCGGATCAAAATGTAGAGGGGTATCTTAGGGTCTCATCTAAGCTAATTAAATCGAGCGAGGGCCTGTACGCGTTGCGGGCCGTGGGACACTCCATGAATCGGGCGGATATAGAAGGCAGGGCGCTCGAGAGCGGGGATTATGCAATTGTCGATTCGAAAGTCAGGGCACCTCAGACTAACGATTACGTAGTCTCGGTCATTGACGGGGTTTGTAATATCAAGCGATTCGTAAGAGACGAGGTCAACCAGCAGATTGTCCTGCTGTCCGACGCTACGACCGACTATCCGCCAATTTATATTCACCCAGACGAGGTGAACTATTTCGTTTGCGGTAGAGTTGTGCGAGTGATCAAGGCCCCGCCGGGAGGACACTCACTTCAGGACTAGTAAAGAATATGGCAAAAATCAAAGGCAATCGCGATGGGGACGGTGGGCGCAACGAAAGTTACAAGATCGGGTCGCGGCCAAACGTGCCTCGTAGACAGGCAGTGCGCGAAGTAAAAAATGGACTTCACCCCGGGTATCACACTCTGAGGATAAATGGGCGCGAGTACGTTCGCGACAATCCGGATAATTCAAAGAAGGATAATGTGAACGGCTAGTGGCTATTGCGTGTTACAGAAACACGTCTTTCGAGAATCCTCTTAAAGGTCGATGTGGTCAAACGCCTCTCAAGGCGATTCCTAAACTCCCCTCTCCTACTGCGCCCATGCGTCGCAATTCCTCGATTGCGGAGTCGATAACTTGCTGCAGTGCCACTCCCGTTCGCGAGAACCCGAAAACCCCACGTACCTCGTTGACCAGCTCTTGCCGGCTGAACCCGAACCCGGCCGCCCGCAGCACCTGCATGATCGCCTCCTGCACTTCTTCGGGGGCGATCCGTTCAGCAGGGATGTTGGGCTCGCGTCTCGACCTGACGAATCGATCTGCTGTCGAGCAACCGGAACCTCGGGGCCTTCATTAGGTTTCACAACGTCATTCGAGGCAGCAAGTCCCTCGAGCAGGAACCCCACGCTAACCTAAACCGAGGCCCGTCGCTCACAGTCGCTTCGTCAAGAATAAACAGAAAAAGTTGCACATAGATCACTGTCTTCCGTTATTGTCTTCGGTATGAAGGTGGTCGATATGAAGATAACCGTTTTGCGAAACCGAAAGTTACGAGTCATAGATGAGAATTTCGTCATCCCTTCCGATTATGTTCTAGCAACAGACGGAAGCTTTAGGCCCGCGCAGAGCTTTCTGCAGTTCGCCGGGAGATTTGGTCAAGTAAACGCGTTGGAGGAGCTAGTCCGAATGGGCGTTCTGATCGGCGCGATGCACGTCGTCGCAGAGGTGCTGAGCGAACTGTGGACGACGGTCTTTCCTGCGTACAACCGGGAACCGCTTTCCTGCAGGACACGTCAATATATCCGCGAACGTGACGGCGAAATCTGCTATTACTGCGGGGATAGGGCGCGGGACGGTCATGTCGACCATATGCAAAGCCGCAAGAACCGAGGACCGAACGCCGTTTGGAATCTTACGTGGGCGTGCGCTCCGTGCAACTGGGCGAAGGGTTCGATGGACGCCGATAAGTTTCTAGAGTTGAGTGGGTTGGCGTGAGAGGACACTGCACCTGGATGGAATTCGGGCGTCCGAGTGCTGGGCGCCTTTACTTTTTTGACATGGGCACCCGGCAACGTTCGGCACCCACGCTACTAGAAAGAGATTTCACAAGGTGTTGGCCCGCTTCGGCCGGAAAAGAGTGCGTTTAGTTATTTGTGGAAAAAATTGCGATTTTGCATGCACGTGGAGGCCATTCTGCCGTATGTCCAAAAGGGCGTCGTGCGCAATGGTGACCGGTAGGAGGGTGGATCCAGCGTTATGAGTGTTGATATTTCATCCGCAGCGGCCGACCGCCCGGGCACGGCGTTCGACGCCATCTTTGCCGGCCTCCCGGCACTCGATTCGCCGGAGTACCTCGAACTTCTTGGAAATGCGCCAGTGAAGGAGCTCCCGGCACAGGTCTTGGCCAAAGCCTATCGCCAACTGGCGGCATCCGGAAGCACGAAAGCGGCGGATTCGACTTTGGCACGCCTCCTCGCGGACGATCGTTTTGATTACCTCGCCCGCGTTCGCCGGCTAGCCTCGATGCATGTGGCCAACGGAACGTATAGCTACAGTGCCGAAGACCTGATCCACGAGGCGATCGTCGAGATAGTGAGGACGCTGCCGACTGCGAGAGGTGCAGTTGCGGAGGGCGCGTGGGTCCTTTTCATTGGACACCGTTTCGAGGACGCCCGCCGGAAGCTCTTCGGTAGGGACGCCAGCAAAGACCCGGCCGGGCGGGTGGAGCCGCACGTGGACGATATGACCGGGCAAATGGTCGACCCCGTCGAGGAGGCCGATGGGGAAGGTGCGGATTGGCACGTGCAACTGAGGGAGAGCAATATGCCATGGCTCGATGAGTTCCTCCGACGCACTATCGAGCGGATCGCCGACCCGCTCATCCGCTACGTCGCGGCGGACCAGTTCGGGGACGACCCGTCGCCGATTTCGAAAGGTGTGTCCGAGGGCGGGAAGCTCCCGCTCACCGACCAGCTCGGCGTCGACCGTTATAAGGTGTCGCGGGCCCTGCGGAGTGCGAAAAGACGATTGGCTGCGGACCTGCTGGCGCAGAATGAATATGAAATCGACATGGAGTGGCTTCGGAAGTTCACCAAAGGTTAGGAGGATTTCCGCAACCCGATGCCGTCGATAAAGCATAATGGGTTCAGTTTGATAATCCGCACGAACGACCATCCTCCCCCGCACGTGCACGTCATCAGGGGCGAAGTCCAACTGGGCTTCAGCCTCGGCAACCGCGACGAGGAAAGGCGATGCGAGAACGCATTGGACACCGTGAAGACGAACAAGAAAAGTTGTGGAAAAAATGGAGAGCGATAGATGAGTGAGACGAATTTTGAAGAGCAATACGAACGAGCCCTTGCGGCCGGAGAGGAGGCGAACATGACGGAGGCCCGCGCTACAGGCGCCCGATACGATCCGGATTCGAAGATGATCGTGATCGAACTTAGAGGCGGCGGACCGTTCTCTTTCCCGGTGGCCTGGGTGCGTGGTCTCCGGGAGGCGCCCGACGAGGAAATCGCCCAAGTGCAGATCACGCCCTCCGGCGACGGGCTGCGCTGGGAGAAGCTCGACGAGGACCTCAGCGTGCCGGCCCTCATCGGCGGGTCCTACGGGCCCGCGGGGCGCAATCATGCGGAGCTAGAGCAATTATGCATCCGGATCGAGTCGTCGTGGTTTTCCGACCGGGACGCCTCGATCGTGGACCGGCTGGCCGCCGAGAACCCTCAGCACTCGGCGGAGTTGTACGAATTCTTCGCCAATCTGATCGGCCCGGAGCTGCCAGCGGACGAGGACCGCAGTGCCGCTGTAGTAGCGGCGTCCGCTTTGGAGTGGCTTCGGTCCGAGGGGTTCGAAGCGGCCCGCCGCATCGCGGAACAGAGCAACCGTTCCGGATCACCGACCCCCCTGCCGTCACCGACGCCAACGGACCCGCCGGCCGCGGAAGCTGGCACAGCCCCGCCTCAACGGTCTAAAGGGGTGGTCCTTGCCTTCCCCGAATTGATAAAGGAACGGGTCGGGATCGGTAGCGAAGAGGCGGAGCGGCGGATCGGCGCCCCCGACGATTTCATATACGTTCTGCAGCAGCAGAAACCGGGAACGCAACAAAGAATCCGCCAGGAGATCTCCGAACGCACCGAAAGGGTGCTGGGTGTGCCCCAATCGGATGTTCGGGCGTCGCTAGAAGAAGCACAATGGGCACGGGCGGCCCATAACCGCTCCGGAGCCCCGGCACCATCCTTTCGTAAGCAGCTCGCCTCACTGGGAATGTCCGAGGAGGAACTGAAATATTGGCTCAGCCTCGCCGACGAGGAGGATTAAAAGATGAACTCCCTCCCCCGTGTTAAGGAGCGCGCAAGGAAGCTGCGGCGCTCCGCGTTAAAGAGGGCAGGCGATCTGTTCAAGGGGCTGGTCGCCGAGCTAGAGGATCGTGGATTCACCGTCAAAGCGGTCCACAAAGATGTCATCGGCGGGGCGGAGGCGACGCTATCCGTCGCGGACAAGAAGATCCGTTACGACAAGGACCTCGATGGAGAACCGTTGAAGCGCCTCCTCGTGATTGCCCACGAGGCCGGGCACGTGCTGCTGCACAAGAGGTTATACGACCGCCTCAGCGGGGTCGAACCGCTTTCCCCCTACTTCAACACCGCCGGCCCCGCACTTGCTCGGTACAACCGCCGCTCGCGGGAGGAGGTCGAGGCGGACGCATTCGCGAACGAGTTCGTTTGCCCGAGCGACGAGGTGTTTGCGAAATGGTTAGCCGACCGGGCCGTCACGTCCGCGACCCTCGCGGTGGAATACGCCATCTCCGCCGAGATGATGCTGTCAAGATTGGCGGAGGCCCTCTTCGAGGAGGCACTGACGAAAGCGCCGAGGGCGCAGGAAAAGGGCGGCCCTCAATTGGACGACGGTCAGCGGGAAGCGGCCCACCACGTCGGCACCCCCGCCTTGGTGAACGCCGGCCCGGGTACCGGCAAAACCGCGACTCTGATAATGCGGATCGAACACCTTATCAAGACTCTCGGGGCTGAGCCGAAGAACATGCTCGCCCTTACCTTCAGCAACGAGGCGGCGGAGGAAATGAGAGCCAGGATCGAAGCGGAGTTCGGGATCGAACGGGCGGAGGAGATTGAGATCACTACGTTCCACGGATTTGGGCATGCGGCCCTGCTGGAATGGGAATCGGAGCTTTACAAGGAATTCATCGTGTTGGACGAATCGCGGCAGGAGGAGCTAGTGTTCGAGCTTCTCGGTGAGGTCGAGTGCGACGGAATATTCCAGCTGCGGGATCCGCTGCAGACCGCCCGCGACTGCGTCCGCCAGATCATCAAGTTAAAGGAACGGATGATCTATCCGGACGCCCTCGAGGACGGAATCGCCGCTTGGGAGAAAGAGGAGCCCGGGGCGAGCGTGAAGCAAAAGAAATCCCGCGAATTGCTGGCGGTGTACCGGGCGTACGAGTCAGCCAAATCGGAGCAGAACTTTGTCGACTTTCCGGACCTGATCAACATGACGTTGGGTATTCTCGAGTCGCGGCCCGCGCTCGTCGAAGCACTCCGAACAAAGTTCAAATGGGTGATGGTGGACGAGTACCAGGACGTGAGCGTCGCGGTGGCCCAGCTGCTCGGAAAGATATGTGGGCCGGAAAACCCGCCGTGGGTGGTGGGGGATCTCCGCCAGGCGATATACGTGTTCTGCGGTGCGGCACCGCAGAACATCACGAATTTTCCGATCGACTTCGCGAACGCCAAGGTTTACGAGCTGCGAAAGAATTATCGCTCGTGCGACGAGGTGATCGACCTCGCAAACCAGCTCGCGGACATCATCGGTTCGGGGGAGCGTCGTGACCGGCCACTGTGGTCGCGCGGCTCGGAGGTTACGCGGCTGGACGGGGAAGGGCCTGCCATTAAAGTGGTACAGACGGACTCCGACACCGCGGAGTACGGCGCCGTTGCCGACCAAATCGAGGAGTGGATGAAGCTGGTCCGACCGGAGGAGATCGCTGTGCTCGCCCGCCGCAACAAAGACGTTCGGAAGATTGCCGTCGAGCTCAGTCGGCGCGGCATCAAGGTCTCGACGCCCGGGTTGATAAGTTCAGACGGGGCGGCCGGTCTCCTCGCCTGCGTCCCCGCCTTCCCCGCGGTCGGCGGGCCCGCAAGTGTTCTCTCGAGCGTCTCTGATTACGTCAACGGACGAAGAGCGGCGCTCCCGCGAATCACTTACGCGCTCGGAGACGGGGTCGACGGACACGCAGTGCTGGACCGGGTGGTCGAGCTCCTGAGCGCTTGCACGGGCGCCCCGGTACTCGATGGTGAACCGGAAGGCGTTGCCAAGCTCATTTCGGAGATCCGGGAACTGGAGGAGTGCCTCGTCGCCGTGGCGCCGTGGGGCGACGCCTTGGCGATGATCTGCTCGTTCCTTTTTGACGGTTCAGATTACCTGCGGAGAATCCTTGCGTCGGAGGACGAGGCGAAAAGGTCGGTTTCGATCAGCGAGATCATCTCCGCAATCGGATGGGCGATGTCGTACAGGTACAGCCACCCCACTACGCCAGTAGCGGAATCGCGAATCGGTTTCGCCCAGTTCTTCCGCGGAATTCTCGCGGCGGGGCGCCCCGCGCTCGTCCCGCCCTACCCTGCCCGCGGCGCGGTACAGGTGATGACCTGCCACGCGAGCAAAGGGCTTGAGTTCCCCTGCGTCGCGGTCACCGGGCAAACACTCTCGCTCGCGCGAACTCACAGCTGGCTTCCACCCGGGGTGGAGAACGACGGGGACGACAGGACGCAGGCGGATAGCTTACTGTTCGTCGGCGCGACGCGCGCCCAACGATCCCTCCTCATCTCGTTCGCGAAGACCCCTCGGCGGCGGCTCCCTGCCCTACTGGAAATGTGGCTGGAGAAGCACGCCGTCGTCCCGGTCACCCGCCCCAGCACCGTGGGGGAGTCGGACTCGTTCCGCTTCGGCTCCGTGTGGGGGCACCCGACCCGGAACCGGAGAATCGCCGCGACCGCGCTGGACAAAGATTGGTGTGGGTTGAAGGTTTACCTGCAGGACATATACGGCGGACGGTTCCCCGGCGCAACGGACGCTCTCTACCCAATCTTCTTCGCAAACAACCGACGCACGATCGAGGAGATCCTCGCGCGCTACGCAGAGGGTGTTGCGACCTCTTCGGATGAAGCGGGAGAGATCTTCCTCGCACGATTCGGAGACGAAAAGACCACCGCGCATCCGCTCTACGAACCCTACCGACGTCGGGGGATCGTCTACGCGGCAGGGTTCGCCGCCGAGGTTGAGCGGTTACCGAGACCCGCAAAGATGATCGACACTGACGAGACTTACGGCGGAGCTATCGTGGGGGGGCTGATCCCGCTCCGGTTCGGCATAACCGCCCACTACATCGACGAAGTGGGGGGCACCCATGCGATCATTTTCCGGCCCGAGTCGATGAAAGCGGGGGACGGAGAAAGCGAGGTGGTGTGGTCCAAGCTCACGGCGAACAAGGTCCCGCTTCTTCTCCTCCGGGCCGCCGACGCCGGACTCTCCCCGTGGGTGTTCTCGGGCGAGGACGGCCGGGTCTTCGGGCTGAAATGGAACAGGAACGTCAAGGGGATGGAGGAAGTGTCCGCTGCTGCGGCGGCACGAAGGGACGCTTACTCCGCGAACGTGTTCGACGGAAAAGCGACGGACTTCCTTTGCGAGACGCGCTGCGAAAATCGCGCAAACTGCCCTTACTGGATGAAGCAGGATTTCCCGCCAGATCCGGTCCCCTAGGTGCACACGAGTCGGGTTCGTTCCGTATATGGATGTGGAGGCGTTAATTAACCTCCACATCTTTTTTTGTTTCAAGGAGTACACGAGAGCTATGGCACAAGTCGACAAGGAAAAAGGCGGTCCGCCCGCCGTCACTCTACAGGTGCAGACCCCGCGGGGGCTATGGAACGCGACGGAGCCCCCGGAAGCGGCGAAGCGTCCGACTTACCCGATCCCGACGAAGGTGGAACAAGTGATCGCGGACGCGAGGGTGGTCTTCGGGTTCGTCGAGGAGGACAATAAATATCAGCTGCTAATCGGCACCGACCCGCTGGATCCGCAACGCCCGCTGGCGAGCTACCATTTCGCGGAAGGGACGCTGCTGATCCTTAGCGTGCAGGGCGGAAACGCGTATCAGCAGGTAGAACCTGCCGTATCGCTCGAAGCGATCAAAGCAGAGCTGGCAGAGGCCGCGGCGTACGCGGCCTCTGCCGGGCTCGCCCTGGACGCGTCGAAGCTGTCAGCAGAGAACCTCGCCTTCACGGTGGGTTTCTTCAACCGCCTCGGCGACCGCTTTTTTGCTTTGTTCGACTGCACCGAATACCCCCTTTTGCCCCCGTTCATCGAGTTCGTCGACGCGTCGGGCGGGAGTATCGGGCAGACGAGCGTATACCCCGCTTGTTTCCACACGACCCCGTGCGTTTGCATGCGTTACAACCGCAAGGCATATCAGGAGAACGGCGGGCCGCACAACGACTGGCGGATGATCGACTGGCACCTCGCGACGCCGGGCGGCGGGCCCATCGGAACGCTGTCGATGATCATCAGCGACCTCCACGCGAAGATCCTCAATTCCACGGGGCGGATGGGCTAAGGGTGCCGGGATGAAGAACAAGAAAGTCTACATAACTGACGTGCTCTTTGAACGATCCAGGCGCCTCCTCAGATCTTTTGCGCCGTCCGGATCGAAGGCGACCGAGGGAGTCGTCTACTGGTTCGGGTTCGAGACCCCCGTTGCCAGCATCGTCACCACGCTGTTGGTCCCCGACGCGGACGTGTCTTGGGGTTGCATCTCCACCTCGGCGGTGGCGAACGCTCAAGTGCTAACGAGCGTCGTCGGCACCCCCTTGGTGCTGATTGGGCAGGCCCATTCCCACCCTGGAAGCGATGTCCGGCACTCCGACGTAGACGACCGTCAAACATTCCCGCGTTTCGAAGGCGCCATCTCCGTCGTTGTCCCTTGCTTCGCCCGGAGAAAGTTCGATCTGGGGAAATGCGGTGTCCACCGGTTCGCGGGTGGGCAGTACGGCTTGGTGCCGGGGGAAAAGGTGCCTGACCATTTGGTCGTGCTGCCGGGCGAAAGGGATTTCCGACGATAAACGAACTCACCAGAAAGACGATGATGATGAACGAACACATCGATCCGGCGCTTCGCAAGGCGATCCGCGAACGCTGGCCAACCGCAGCCGACTTTTACGCCGAACGTGACGACCGCACGCTCCGCGAGACTCCGGGTTTGGCGGCGTACGCCCGCCGACGTGTCGAGATCCTCGTCGACCCGGCCGCGGCCCGATCCTCGTCGACGCAGCGTATCGCCTTGGTCGCGAGCAACCTGACGTCCCGATGGGCCCGAAACATCCGGATCGTGATGCCCGGGGGAACGCCCATCGCCGAAGGCTTGGGGCGCGGCCGGTTCACGCAGTTGGCGGAGCGTCTGCTTTCCGAAATGTACGGCGCGGATCCGTTCGGAGATTTCGGGGTAATCGATACCCGCTCGTACGACGCGGGCGGCCAAGGGCCGCTTCGCCTCTTCGTCGGGGACTGGTCAACGAACCCGCCCGATAATGTCCGGATTGGCGGTGATGATTTCCTCGCGACCGCCGCGGGCGAATACGCCACTGGGCGCCGCGGCGAGGCCGCCTTGACCGACGCGACGGAGGTGCCCTTCCCGCCTTCCCCCGCACTGGCCGCTGCGATAGGTGTCGCTGACCTGTTCAAGCGTGCCGTCGGGCAACCCCGTGAGCACTGGGTATTGCCATTCGACTGGAACTTGGTGGATCATTCGCTTCGGAAGTCGCCCGCCGGGACGAGGTCGACAGGGCCCGCCCGGCCATGGAACGTCGGAAATATCCTCATCGCGGGGATTGGGGCCATCGGCTCATCGTTGGGTTACCTGCTGGACCTGTCGGGGATGGAAGGTGATGTGGCCCTGCTCGACCGGGACCGGGTGGAGACATCCAATTTGAACCGTTCGCTCGTCTTCGACGTCTCCCACGTCCTAGATAGGGCGAGAAAAACGGACATAGTCGCGGAGTTTCTTCAATCGGATCGCGTGCAGGTGTCCCGGCTCGACGGAACTTGGCGGGAGCTGGCGCCCGCCGTCTCGGCTGCAAAGTACGACGTGTGGGTGAGTTTCACCAACGAGGATGCGGCCTGGGCCCAGCTGCCTTTCCAGCTGCCGCCGGTCGTTCTTCAGGGGACCACGACAAGCGGATGGGGCTTTGGGGCCGGCCGGCATATCCCACGCAAGGAGGATTGCACGCTGTGCCGGATGCCGCGCCCGGCGGCGGAGTTCCGCGGACCATGTGCGGATGGGGAGGTCGAGCAAACAAAATCGCTTCCGCCGGTTAGAGCCGCTCTGCCGTTTCTATCCGCCGCCTCGGCCGCGTTGGTGCTCGCGGAGCTTCTGAAACTCCAGCTCCCGGACATCGCGAGCCTGCCCAACGATGTCGCCGCCGATCTCAAGACTGGGCTCCCGGCCGTTGTCGCGCTTAATCGATCCATCGGGCGGGGTTGCCGCGGGTGCGGGATAATGAAATCCGATATTTGGTATCAACGGGGCGGGCGAGGGCGGTATGCGTTCTTGTCGACCTGATCTTTCGTAATGCCGGCATTCATTCCCCTTCTGTTCTACGAGAACGTAGGACCGCACAATACAAAGTCTATTTTCTTCAAGCTAAAGCGATTGAATAAAAGTGCAAAGCGTATAAATGGGCCCGCGACGAAGCGGACCCATTTACAATTTTACTCTTGGTTCGGACCAGTTCAACAGTAGGACTTCTCTCTCCGAACTTCTACCGCGGTGTCTCCATAACCTCTGAAATTTTACTTCTTACGCCGGTTATACGGACTTGGTTGGTCGGCTTCAAAGAAATATTTTCTTCCGATGCTTTACTGGCGATAGCGTTCGGCGTTCTCTGCATTTTGATCCCGATCACTCGGGTCGGCGTGTTCTCTTTGGCCAGCTGTTTCAACTGCTTTACATCACTAGGGGTCCACGGCTTGCCATGGTTCTTTGGGGTTTTTGCCATACCTATTTCCTTAATTTGATACTCGTCGCTCGACGGTTTATTAGTGCCTAATTCTTTATATCACTTTCCCTGAACTTGGAGTCAACAGCTGCTCTGGTAGTTAGTAATACGCGAGATATTTGTCAGATAGATTGTTTCGCTCGCAGAGGTAGATTATGACCAACGGTAGTGGTATGGCTGTACAAAATGGGCCCGACGCGCGTGCCCGGACACCAGGCGCTGCGGATCCAATACGGCTTAGGCGGGTTCCGATCGGTATTCCTCGACTTCGACCGAGTCGCGGCGGGCGGGCAGGCGTTCGGGGCCGCGTTTTTCAGAGCGCGGCGGAGCCACCCCGATGCGGGCATTGTCGCCCAGCACGCGGAAAAAACGTGAGGTTCGTGATCGACAGGGCCTGCCGCACCCGCCAGGCGCAGAAAAATGTCTTTACTTTTTGATTTAACCTCGGCTATCCTCTTCGCCATCTGACACTGACAGTTCGTAGCTAACCGACAAAACTAACCGGCCTGCGCGTTACCTGGCCTTCCACATAGGGCTTTTTCCGTACAACTCAGGGAGGATTTCCCCCGTGCTCGCAAATTTGCTCTCCACACTGCGGAACCCGCAAGGGCTTCCGTCGATCGCTCTCGGCCTTTTCACAGCTTCCACCGCCCGTCGATTGCTTGCATCGCTGCTTCTGGCTGGGTTGATCCTGCCTTCCATCCTGCAATTGTCAGAAACCAAGGCCAAGGCGAGCACGGTGCCGCACCCCGCTCCTATGTTGGCTCCTCCCGCCGCACCGCCGGAGCCATTCCTGATCGCGACGCCGCCGGCTACGGAAAGGCTTGTCGCCGCGGCCACTTCAGTTTTCGCGTTCTTCCGATCCAAGCTCGCCGCCACCGGCAATTCGGCGGCGGTCGAGCCACCGGCTCCACCACCGCCCCCACCGGCCGGCAGCACCACGTTTGACTTCGACGGGGACGGGAAGGCGGACCTCGCGCGGTGGCACGCCTCCGGCATCGAGTTCAAGATACTGAACAGCAACACCGCCTCGTATTCGACGTACTCGATCGGCTCGTCCGCGGCGGTCGCGGCCCCGGCGGACTACGACGGCGATGGGAAGACGGACGCGGCCGTGTTCGCGGGCGGCACGTGGACGATCAAGCAAAGCTCGAACGGCTCGACGCAGACGATTACCAGCTTCGGGCAGTCCCTCGACATCCCCGTCCCGGGCAACTACGTCGGCAGCACATCGCTGCCGGTGATCGACCAGGCCGTCTTCCGCCCCTCCACGGGTGTGTGGTACGTGCGTGACGGCGGCAACGGGACGGTGAGCTCCTACACGTGGGGGCAGGCGGGCGACGTTCCGGTCCCGGGCGACTACGACGGCGACGGGAAGACCGACTTCGCGGTGATGCGGCAGTCCACGGGCGTTTGGTGGATATCAGGCTCATCCGCAGGGATGTACAGCCAAACGTGGGGTTACGGCACGGACGTCGCGGCCCCAGCCGATTACGACGGGGACAACAAGACCGACATCGCGATCTATCGACCATCCACCGCGACGTGGTACGTGATCAAGAGCTCGAACGGGGCGTGGCTGACGCCGAGCTGGGGCAATTGGGGCGACCAACCCGTCCCGGCCGATTACGACGGGGACGGGAAAGCGGATTTCGCGGTGTGGCGCCCGACCACCGGGGTCTGGCACATCCTAAAGAGCTACAGTAGCGCCTACGAACATCAGGCCCTCGGGGTCGCCGGGGACACCGCCGTCGAGTCCGCTTATATCGAGCAGGTCGGCACATCGGTGCCCGGCTACGACCTCGCGAAGGCACGCCTTTCGCGCCGCAACGCGACCGGCGGGCCCGACCCTTACTCGCAGAACTTCGCGTGGGGGACCGGGCTCGTCGGGCTGCCGGGGAGGGCGGGCCTCGACCTCGGGATCGGGTTGAGCTACAACTCGCTGGTCTGGACCAAGTCCGGCACGACCGTTTACTTCGACACCAACCGGGACAACGTCTCGCCGGGGTTCAGGTTCGGCTTCGCGGCCATCGAGCCTGTTTATTACGATTCCGCCTCGCAGACTTTCAACTACCTGATGGTCACGCCGTCCGGCGGACGAGTGGAGTTCCGGCAGACCCCGGTCAGGAGCGTTTACGAGACGGCGGATTCCTCGTACGCGCAGTTGACCGTCACGGGAGCTTCCGACCCCAACGACCCGGTGGAGAACATCACCGTGACGGTAAAAGCAACCGACGGGACGCAGTCCTCATACGAGTGGAAGGGCGGGGGGTACCGGTGCAGGGAGATCAAGGACCGCAACGGCAACTTTATCACGGTCACGCACGACGACGAGGGCCTGCTGCGCACCGTCACCGACACGCTCGGCCGCGTCGTCGCGGTCAACTACGACCCGGCCGACCACACCCCGAGCTCGATCACGCAAGTCTGGAAGGACGCCAACGGCTCCGGTTCCGACACCACGCACACCTGGGCGACCTTCTCCTATACAACGAAGACCCTCGACACCGCGTGGGAGTCATCGCTCGCGGTGAGCGGCCCGCCCGACGGCACCGTCCTCAAGGTGCTCGAAAAGGTCGCCTACGCCGACGGCAGCTCGACCAAATTCGACTACAACCCCTACGGGCAGGTCTACAAGGTGACGAACCTGTCGGCGGAAACGACGCCGACCGTGCTGAACTATGTGCGGGTAAATATCGGTGCACCCCAGGGCACGCAGACCGATTGCCCGCGCTTTACGGAAACCGCCTCGTGGGCGAAGAACTTCAACTTTGTGGGGAATACGGAAGCCGAGGTGGTGGCGACCAATAACTTTACCACCGGTGCGAGCTATTCGCTGCCGGGCAGCCTGACCGCGAGCGGCGTCACGAAGCTCGAAACGGCCGTCGCCGGGCACCCGGACGGGCTCTACACGCGGAGCTATTACGGCGCGTCCGGGTGGAATGAGGGCCTCCCGCTGGCGACGGAAGACTGCACCGGCACCGACTGTTCGAACCGCAAACGCTGGACCTGGACGGACTGGTCGCAGGACGACACAAGTGCCTCGTATATCCAGAACCCGCGCGTCATCGAAACGAGGGTCGGCGACGCGGCGAACGTCAAAAAGACCCAGATCGACTACCGCCTGCTGACCGGCAACGTCGCCGAGTATGGCCTCGCCAGCGAGGTCCGCGTGTACGCCGCCGACCTCTCGACCGTGATCAAAAAGGTCGCGACCGACTACAACCTCGACACAGCGTACGTCTCGCGGCGGATCATCGGGCTGCCATCGAAGGTGGAGGCGTGGGGCAGGAACGACATAACCAACTCGTTGGAGTATGTTTCGAAGGTCACTTACGGGTACGACGAGGAGAACTTCACGTTTGAGACGAACCAGAACATATCGAGCGTGATCCGGCACGACAACGCGAATTACTCGGCGAGCTTTTATGTCGGGCGGGCAAACCCGACCTCGACCACTCGTTGGAACGTCGAGTATCCGACAAGTTCCACCTACGCCGTCACTTCTAAAACCAGGTACGATATTGCCGGCTCAGTAGTGGCGAAACTCGACCCATTGAACCGAAAAGTCGCGATCGATTACACCGACAGCTTCAACGATACGACCACGACGCGGAACGCTTACGCGTACCCGAAATACCTAACCGACCCGGCCGGCAACTCGTCCACCGTGAAGTACCGATTCGACACGGGGGCGAACGTGTGGGCCAAATCGCCGAACCTCAACACAAACACAGCGGGGAAGGAGACAACCCGGGAGTTCGATTCGATCGGGCGAATTTCGAAGGAAACAATAGTAAATTCGGGAACCTACACGCGTTACGAATACCCGACAAACAGCATCCAATCGAAGGTGTACTCGACCATCATCGACACCGACAGCGACGGGGCCGACGCGGATGATGAAGTGCTGGCCGAGAGTTTCTTCGACGGTGCCGGAAGGGTACGGATGTCCAGAAGCCCGCACACATTCAACACCAACGGCACGACCGCGAACTGGGCCGGGACGCTGACCGAATACGATATTCTGGGCCGGATAAAGCGTCAAAGCGTCCCCACCGGGGTCGATTCGTCGTGGGCCGCCACCGGCGACGATTACACGCGCGGCTTTTTGTGGACTTATCAGAAATACGACTGGAAGAACAGAGTTGTACGAAAGATCAACACGGACGGGACAGACCAAACCACATTGAACGACTCCGACGTGCTGATCTCCTACGACGGGTGCGGCTGTGCCGGCGGGCAGGTGACAACTATTGAGGGGGAGAACGTCGTCGAGACAGACTGGGCCGGCGGCAACCCGGTCACGAAAGGCGGACGGAAGCAGAAGATGTACGAGGACATTCTGGGGCGGGCGTACAAGACCGAGGTGTTCGAGTGGGACGGCGCGACCGTTTATTCGACGATCGTTCATTCGTACAACGGCCGCGACCAGATAACGAATACACGCCAATACGCGGGCGGCACATCAAGCTCCACGTACCGCGACCTGACGATGACCTACGACGGCCACGCGAGGATGAAGACCCGCCATTACCCGATAGAAGATTCAAATGCGAACACGACGTGGGCGTACAACGCGGACGATTCCGTCGCGACCGTGACCGACCCGCGCGGGGTGGTGACGAATTTCTCTTACTACTCGACGACGGGGCTGCTCGACGAGATCACATACGACGTGCCGAGCGGCTTGACCTCGACCGTCCCCGACCCGGGAGACGTGAGCTTCACCTACGACAACCTCGGCAACCGGACCGCGATGACGGACGGGACCGGATCGGCGAGCTACACCTACAACTCCCTCTCGCAAATCACCGCCGAGACTAAAAGCTTTACGGGCCTGTCGGGGACATTTTCGATCAACTACACATACAACCTATCCGGCGGCGTAAAGACCATCTCCGACCCGCAGGACGCTTACCGGCAGGCCTTTTACGGGTTCGACAAACTGGGGAGGACCGTCTCGACCGAGATCGTCTCGCAGAGCACGACGTTGGGGACGGTGTACGGCACCAAGTTCCGGGCCTGGGGCGGGGTCAAGGAATATCAGTACAACCTCAACGGCGGCACGAACCCTTCGTTCTTGAAATACTATTTCGACGACCGGCTGCAAACAAATAAATATGAGTTCGGGACGCAAAGCTCGGGCGTGAATGAATCGGTGGATTACACGCGCTACGCGGACGGCAACGCGAAGAAGATGGTCCACAACCAGAACCACAAGCTTGACCGGTCGTACCAGTTCGACTCGGCGGGTCGTCTGACGGTCGGGAAGGCCGGATACGCCGCGAACGGTGATGCAAGTTTAACGGTGCAGGATTCCCCGTTCGAGCAGACCTTGACCTACAACGCGTACAATGAAGTGACCCAGGTGCAGGGGAAGCACTGGTACCACGCGGTCCCGGTGTGGTCGACCGGCAGTTTCCCGAGGACCCGGGACGCGGCCGGCAACGTGGTCGCGGAGCGAATAAGGAACACCCCCACGCAACTGGACCGCACGTTCAAGTGGGACGCCGCCGGGCGGCAAGGCCAGGTGGTAGACCCGCCGCTCCACACCTGGGAGGCCGCGCGCACCGACGATTCCGCCTACGACGGGGACGGCCGGATGGTGAGGCACGCGACGACGGTCTCTGGGACCACGACAAACTATGAGATCCGTTCGACGGTGCTGGGCGGATATGTCCTGGGCAGATGGGACCCGAACGTGACGGCCAACGAGCAGTTCAAGGTGCCCGTGAACGGCGGCGAACTGACCTACGACGTGAGCGCGTCGGCGAGTTTCGCCAACTTCACATGGACATCGCCCGAAGGCGAAAGGTCGAGCGCGGAGCTCGACCTGCGCGGGGCCGACGTGGAATCGATCAGCCCGTATGACCAGCCCGTCGGCGATGGCGGCGGCAGCTACCCCGCCCACCCCGACGCGACCGACTACGGGAGGTGTGCGTATGGAAGCCTCCCGATCTCCTGCTCGCTGAAGGAGAAGTTCGACCGTTTCCAGTTGTGGGTGAACAAAAAGGTCGATGATGCGCGTCAGCGGCAGGAAGATGAAAAGACGAAAGGATCGGGGACACAGAAGCTTGTCGAGATCCCGGGCTCAGCAGGTTTCGCGGCGTCGTCGTCGGTCCCGAACGCCACCGGCCAAAACGACGCCTGCGCCTGGAGCAGCACGGGAAACCCGACCTGCTATGTCGAAGCCGAACACTCGAAAAGCGATCCGATTGACGCGAGCGCCGGCGCTCCAGATGAGTGGCACTGGATTGAATTCCCCGCCACAGAGAAATTCAGGGAATTGATCAAGGGTCATCTCAATACTAAACAGCCTGGACAAACCAAATCATGTAACGACGCCATTCGCGAGCTAATCGCGAAAGTTAAGGAAAACCAAAGCGGTCGGAACGCAACTTCCTATGCTGACGACGGTATTGGATTGGTTAATAAAATAAACATTTATACGGTTGTTAACGGCGGAGTAAATGTCATAGGTGCCGGTGCAGGCGGAACCGTACGTGGATCTATCAAATCCGGAAGTGCCGAGGTGTTAATGTCCGGAAGAGGATACTTTAGACCCGTCCCTCGAAATGTACATCCAGTTGAAGATGCTATGTATTGGTGGACAAGAACTGCAATTCATGAAATCTTGCATCTGGCGGGTGACAACTTTTCAGACGGACAGTTGGCAAAAGCGGCCTACGATTTAGGCTTTAGCTCAACCAAAGTGCCTAATCCCGATACCAATGATATTAATGAGATTCTGAGCTATTCGGGGGCGTTCGATGGTGCCTTAGCTAAGTTTTGTGGGCCAAGAGTTAAATAAGTTATGAAATCAATCCGAGTAATTGCAGTTGTAGTGTTCCTTTTCAGTGCATCTGCGTGGTCACAAACCCCTCAAATTCGTGACTGGTATGACGAGTACGGGATGGTGGCTTGGACAAGCGAGAGTATTGTGCTCGACAACTTCGCGGTTTATCTTGCAATGAACAAGTCGATGATCGGTTATGCGGCTTTTGTCCGTGGCCTGAACGAGCCCAAATCGCATTTCGAACAACGGATCGCCCGGGTCAAATCACATTTGATTAACAAGCGCGGACTTGCGGCAGACCAACTTATCATCATCCGAGTCAAAAAACGGAAAACGACGCCGTGGACCGTCTTGCAGCCAATCGAAAGGGATCTGCGGCCCCCTGACTTCGAGAAAGCGTTGGGAGGCTAGATTTGTTGGAAGAATGCACTTCCCAGGAGCAGAGAACAGGTCAGGCCTGTCAAATCACGAGGTCCTGTCGTATCCGGTAAGTCAGGGAAATGCTCGCGTACGGCATATTCAATCATTGCCTCATCAGCCGCGATAACAAAAGCAGTTCTTTGTGTGAAAACGAATAGGCGAATAGCTTCAAGAGTTTCAATCGCTGTTTTAGGCAGGCAACGATCTAAATCATCAACCAGTATCAACAACTGATCGATTTTTGCTTCGTCGAGTAGGCGATCAAATGCCTTTCTGAATTCCTCGATTTCTTCCGGAATGTGTTTTGGCTCCGCGGGCTTAAGCAGTCCTCCAATGTTTCCAACCACTGATTCGATGTTTTCTTTTGTCGCTAACTCGGCAGGATTACTTAGCCAGCCTTGAAGGGTGCTTGTTATCAGCGATATTTGATCAGGAGTTGGAATGCCAGTAGCAGCGGTAAAGGCTAGTCCGCCGGCATGTCTCGCGAGTTTTAACCAATCGATCCTTTTAAATGTGTCTTTAACAACGTCTCCGGCCTTAGACAGGGCAGGGCGTTTTTCGATCAATCCGGTGACTATTGACTCGATCAGCGCAATCTTTGCATCTTCAAAGCCTTGAAATCTCCAACTGTTAACCTTAATACTGAGTATCTTCTTTTCGTCCTGGAGAGAGTCTTCAATCATTTCCAGGATGCTGGATTTCCCAGCACCCCAATCACCGTGCACTCCAACTGTAACCGGTGTTCTCGGTTGGTCCTTAAGTAGCTCGATTATGGTTTTTGCGATTGCCTCGTTATTGAGAAGATCAACCTTAGTTTCGTTATCGCTAAGTATCATTGTTTTTTAACTAAATTTATTTCTTTCTGAGTAAAAGGGTGGTTACTCTAATACTACTCCGCCCATAGAATCCCGCAAGGGTTCGCCGGAAACGCCTCGTTAAACAAACCTGCGCATAGCTACGGATCAAGAACATTTGTAACCGGGTCGGCATAGCTGATCTGCGTTGTCTGGCCGTTGATGTCGGTGGTTGATGTCGGAAGACCGGTATTCGGGTCGAAGGTTGTCGAAGTTGTGAAGGCGCTATCCGACCCGTAAACGCCGCTGGAGTCAGGAATAGGGGACGTGACGCCGGTCGGGTAGGCGTATTGGTAGTAGGATGAGAAGTCGCTTTGCGTGCGGTTGCCGTTCGCGTCCCAGGCCTTCCTTCGGCTGCCGAAGTTGTCGAATTGACCGTGGGCCTCGACGTAGAGGTTGTTAGCGATGTCATGCCAGCTTCGTGTCGTGGTCGCGTTGCCGCGATATGTCGTGTTCGGGTCCTGCCACTGCGCGTTGGCGCCGCCGGAGATCAACCGGTAGGCGGCTTCATCGTAAAAGAGCTGACTCTTGGCTTTTACGTTCCAACTGCCATCCATCAAAAGCGTTTCGGACGGTAGGCTGACAATTCCGCGATTTCTATAATTCGAATCGTAAAGGTAGTTGACCTGTGAGATGGTCGCGGGTGTTGTTGGGAAGTAAGCGACGAGATTTGCAATTTTGCAAGCCTGCTCCCCTTTCTTCCTGAATCACAAAATCGAAAGGTTAAAGGCCTCACCCTCCTGAGCTAACCTAGCTCGGACCCCGTTCGTCTTTATCGAATCTCGCCCTCTCAGCTAAGCCTCGGAACGCTTCTCTTTCTTCGTTTGACCTGTCTTTCAGGGACTCCTCTAGCGCGCTCAGCCTATGTGTTAATTCACGCTCAATTAGCGCCTCAGCCCATTGTGGAGTCTCTGCCATCATGCGCGGGAGTTCCTCCAGAAGTGCTTGTTGGTAGTCCGCGACTTCCGCCGTACCAAGAGCACTGACAACGCTTTCCTGCACACCGAAATCATCATCACTAACAAACGTGTGCATTAGAAGCCGACACGTTTCCAAGTCACAGTTATTCTTTGCCATGTCAACAAGAGAGACAAACTCCCCGTCTTGCGTCTCGGTTTTCCTATACGTCAGGCTACGGATACGCTCCTTCCAATCATCGGTCATTGCATATACCTACTATTTTCGTAATAACTCTCGTTTCTTAGCATAGCCGAGCATCTCCAAAAGAGCTGGGTTGTATCCTCGACCGCCAATTCGACGCACATCATATATTTCGGTAGCGACTGCCTTTCTGAACCCGCCACCCTCGATAAGCGACTTTAGATTTGCCCGATACGCTTTAGCTGAATCTGAATTTCCCCAGCTAGAAGTAAGTCGGTGATCGCCGGTTAGCATATGTATTGCAGGTCCTTCCCTCTTTCCAAGATTAGTGACACTATCCGCAGGAATGTGATGAACCTCACGTCCTGCTTCACCCAGTAACTCGGCATACCGCCCACCTTTACTCAATCGCCTGGCAATTTTTGTGCCCCCGGCTGCATCCCCAATAAATGGAATCAAAGCGGCTGCGCTGAGTCCGGCTCCCGTTAAATCGCCTCTTCCAAGACTGATTACGCCGGAAACAGCATCGGCCGGTTCGCCGAGGCCCGGAATCAGCCCAACAGTATCGGCCGCGGTCTGTACTGCATCGAGAGTTTCCTCAGCGCCCGCGCCCTGCCCTAAGTCGGGCAACGGGATGTTTCCGTTCCCGCACACCCCGTCGTCCGCGACGCAGGGGAGCGGGAGCAGGCCGCGCGATTGGATCGTGCCGCCGAGGGCGGACGCCCCCGCCGCGACCAGCGAGCCGTTCGAGGCACCGGCGGCTCCGTCCGCGGCCGACTGCCCGGAAACCTCAACCGAAACGTTCACCGCGCTTTGCCCCTGCGCGATCGCCTCGGCCTCGGGCGACGACTCGAGGACTTTGACGGTCCCGTCAGCGTTCAATTTGACGATGTCGCCGGGTTTCGCCCTCTCTCTGCTCCAGTCGCCGCCGGATATCTTCACCACCTGACCGTCGACGTTCTCCCAGCCGGACTCGCATGCGACCCCTTGTCCGGTGAACGCGGTCGCCCCGTTGCCGGCGTTCCTGCACCACGATAGCCCGCTCTGATCGGAGTAGTTAGCTGGGTTGTTCCCTGTGTAGATGTACCGATTAAACGTCTGCGGGTCGGCGGCGCTCGCACTTGCTAGGAGGGGGTCGGGGGCGGTAAATCTACCGTGCCGGTTCTGGTACATCCGGGCCTCGGCGAAGTCGAGCCCGGTCTCGTCGTCCCTGTCGACTGTGAGACAAAGAAACAACCGCAGCTAAAATCCATCTAATAAGGTTGGATCATTTATGGGAGGCGTGTCCTTGTCCTTTACAAGAACGCTGATTTTTTTGCTTAAAGCGAGATCGAATATTCCGTAAAACTTGCCCCAAATTTTCACCCCGCATTTATTTTTATCTTTTGACCAGACAACATCGACATCCTTCTTTTTCACACCTATTTTTTTTGGGTAATTGTAGATATGAAGATAATCGATAATTCCAGCACCATCCGGTTCATAGTAATAGGGGTAACCCGTATCATTATCATCTTCAAAGAAACAAAATAATCCGTCCCCGCGTCCAGCATCGACCATGAAAGCCATCTTTATCGCTCCTCCTTCTTTGACATTCGTTTCCAGAATTCCCGCCGATCTTTTGCGGCCTGCTTTCTATTAGTTTTACTCGGCCCTGTATAAGAAATCAGCAAAAGAAATCAGGGTCAGCCCTTGCAATTTTGCAATTCTCCCGGCCTGGCCGAATGTCGGAATATTGCAATATTGCAAGTCTGACCCCGTTTTCTTGCACGATCAGCTTACTTTCCCCAATTCATTTAGTTTCTTGGCAGCCTTCTTGGCAATTGATTTAACCGGGGATTCTACTTCATTTTTTAGTAGCTCCAATGGGAGATCGTCGCGGCGGATCAACGTGTGAATCATCGAATCTTGAAGCATGTCATCTGGCTCAGTCTTCGAAAGAACATAGATCTGACGCATTAAGCCTGCCTCAAGGGTAGGATTTTCCTCCATAAAAGAGGTAAAAGCTCGCCAACGGTAGTGTTCGGTTCGTTTGTCTTCCGATGTTAAGTACTCATTAAGTAAGGCTTCAGCTCTTTCGCCTGTGAGAATACCCAAATCAACCCAAGGTTGATTGAAACCGAGTAACGCGAACGCATCTTCATATCTCATAAGTTTTCCTGATTATGCCCGGTTCACTTTCTTTCCTTGTATTTTAGCCACCGTCCGATTTTATTTATCGCCTTTCTAATTTGTTTGCGATTGTCCCGCACAACTTTGCTCTGTTTAGCGCTCAATGGCGGATCAGTTCGATATGGGTTTCCTTTTGGTCCTATTCTTGTTTCAGGACCACCGCCCTTCACATGAGCATGGGCAAATCCATGGTCGCCGCTTTTATATGGCTCGGTCCCCGCGAGGAGATTTACCGTCTGTGCGGCCCCGTCAACGGTCGTTGCGAAGCTGTTTTCAAGAGTTGTAGTCAAACAGGATTTCGGTCGTCTTCATTTGAATCTTAAATACGAGATATTCCCTGAATAACTGATTGAAAATATCCATGATAAGGAATCATCGAAAAGATCGATATCGTCTGCAGACGGGTACCAAATATCTTCAAAATAGCCTGACAAATCTTCCAGTCGCATTCGATCGATTTCGTCGAATCGGTGCCAATTAATATAAATTTCCTCTTTAGGCATTATGCCGGCTCGAAAAATCACCGATTTTAAATTGAAATCGTCTGATTCAGCGTTTACATTTGACAGAACTGTTGACTGCTCCCTTACTAACCTCACCAATTCTAAGGAAGAGGCACTAGGTGGAAAATCCATTTGCATGCTAATCCTAAGCTTGGTTTGTTCTGCCTCGATAGCCGAAACGGATCTATAGTCAGGGAAACTTTTGCCAGGATACTCCCGAGCGAAGTTCTCCAATTTGATCTTATCCATAATTTTACTTTATCGGAATATACCCTTTTCTCCCGCCTTTACCTCGTTTTCCTTTTGTATAGTCCCACCAATTCACATGCTTATGTGTTTTTTCGTGTCCCTTTCCATTCGGATTGGGCGGGTCCAGCCTATACCCCTTCTTTGCGTTGCCTCTCATTGGGCTTCCAAATTTACCCGTACCCCTTTCCGTCTGTTTTCCAACTTCATTGTGCGCTTGTTTAACGGCTTCTTTCGTACTTACAGGGGTAGGTTCACCAGAACTACTCGTCGATGGTCCGCCTCTCGACCCCGGCCCCTGGTTGTGGGACATGTTGTACAGCGTGAGGCCGCCCACGCCGACACCGTGCGATACCTCCAGCAACCCGGCCGCGGTGATCGAGATGGTGATCGGTTCCGCTTCCAACTGCCCCGTGACGAGCGCGAGGATCGAGCCTCCCGCCCCGGCGACGACCTTCCCGACGCCGTCCCCGACCTCGCACGCCGCCTGGCACAGGGTGATCCCATTCCCAATGGTCTGCCCGGTTTCCGTGTGCTGATTATAGGGCTGCGTCCCCGTGGCGATATTGACCAGCTGAGCCGCCCCGTTGTTCTCCGCGACCGTCATGAACGCCGAGGCAATATGGTCGGTCAGCGTCGCGGCATTGGTCGTGGTTACCATCTCCTGTGCAGCCTGAACTTGAACCGCCTGCTCGGTAGCTTGCTGTTGTTGCTCGGGGCTCAGCACCAGTTCCAGTTTCCCATCGGCAAGGAAGCGGACCGTGTCCCCCTCAGTTACGTTGTTGTCCGCGCAGTAGCTCTGTGACCCGCAATTCCTTATCGTTCCGGTCCATCCGTTGATTTTTGTCCAACCGCTTTCACATGTTCCACTTACCCATTTCGTCGCATCACCACCTTGGTTTTGGCACCAATCCAAGCCACTTGGATCTGTGACATTGACCGGGTTGTTCCCGGTATAAATATACCGGTTAAACGTCTGCGGGTCGGCGGCACTCGCGCTCGCGAGCAGCGGGTCGGGGGCGGTGAAGCGGCCGTGCCGGTTTTGGTACATCCGGGCTTCGGCGAAGTCGAGCCCCGTCTCGTCATCTTTTTCGTAGCCGGTAAAGCGTTGCCTTATTCGATCAGAACCAACAAGCGAATATTTCAGGGCTTCTGTCCTCGGCCCGACCCCCGCCCCCAGCTCCTCGCCGAACGGCATAAAATCTCGTCGAGAGATTACTTCACCATCTCCGTCAGTTATCACTCTCGGAGAACCCAAGTGATCCGTTGTCAAATAACTGGTCTTGGCCTCTTCTACCGGGGCGACGATCGTTGAATATTCCGCAGCTAATGCACCGCCGGCGTCGTAAACGAAAACCGTCGTCTCGCCCGTGGAAGGGACATACTTCTTCACCCGGGCACCGCTCCCGTCGTAGGAATACTGGCCGATCACCTGATTGCTCACAGTGTCCCGGACTTCCGTTTGCTTGTCGTCCCCGTCGAACGTGAACGTTCGCCCCTGGGCGTCCTGGATCAGGTTGCCGTTGAGGTCGTAGACGTAGCCCCGCCCGGTCGTGAACCGGTTATTTGTCTGATCGATGGTCGGGTGGGTGACGTTGTCGATCGGGAGCGCGGTGCCGCCGACGGTCTGCGCGAACTGCGTGCGGTTGCCGAACCGGTCGTACCCGAACGTCTGGGTCCAGTTCTGCTGCCCGTCGGTCGTCTCCTTCGCCTCGGTCAGCCGGTTGATCGAGTCGTATTTAAAGGTCTGCACGAAGCTCGACGCGGGGATAGTGGTGGTCGTCTTGGCGACGTTGCCAATGTTCTTCGCGGGATCGACGTTCCCGTTCGCGTCGATCTCCCCGTATTCGTAATCGATCTTGAAAAGATCATTGTTCGTTTGGGTCGTCCCCAAGCCTACCTGCTTCAACTGAAGCCGCTCGTCGAACTGGGCCGTCTCCCACAGGCCGTTCCCCAGCTTCATCTTTTTGACGTTTCCGCCGGGCGAGTAATCGAAGTCGGTCGCAACGGTTTTTAGAAGACCATTGAGCGCCTTGGTGTTGACGACGCTCAGCCCTCCGTCGGAATCGAGAAAGTTCCGCACGATCCTGCCGCTCGGGTACGTTTCCTCGATCAGCCCGCCGGAAAGATTGTATTTGTAGGCGAACCCGTAAGTCTGCCCGTCCGTGATCTGCTCGCTCGCAAGCAGTCTGCCGTGATTGTCGAAGCTCGTAAATCGGTCTTCGGAGGCGGAGCTTATGACCTTCGTCAATGAGCCTTTCGAAAACTGCGGCACTTGCGGCAGGCCGCTTCCGTCGTAAAAATACTCGACCTCCGGCGTGCCGTCGGAGTAAGCGCGTTTTACGTTGCGGCTGGCTTTGTCGTAGTAATTGGTGATGACGGTGTTTTTCGCATCTGTGACCGTGACGACATTACCGAAAACGTCATAGGCATAGCCGGTGGTCCACTGGTTGTTGTCGGGATTGCCGGTGGTGGCGAGATAGGGGTTCGGTGTCTGTTCCGGCTGCCGAACGCGGATAAGTCGCCCGAGCGAATCGTACATAAAGTAGCGATACTGGATCGGCTGACTTGGCTGGCTCGGGTCGCCTTGGGTTATCTTCACGAGCTCGCCTTTGATGTTGTAGCTGTAAAAGGTCGGCTGTGTCGGGTTGGCGAGCGTGCCGAGGTCCTGATCGGCGGTACCGCCTTTTGCGGTCGCCTCATCGACCCGCATCAAGCCGTAGATGCCCGAGATCGCCCGGGATTTTCTCCCCGACGCATCGGTCGCGACTACATAAGTGCCGACCAGGTTTGCGAGGGTCGAAATGCCAAATTCGACCGTCCCGAGGCTCGCCCCTGTTTGGCCGGCCGGTGCTGGCCCATAGGTTTCGACGACCCGATTCCGGTTGTCGTAACGCAGCTTAGACCAATAAATCGTCTCGGTCGGGTTGCCGCTCGCGTCCGCTCTGTACGGGTTTGAAGTCATCTCGACGCGGCCGAAACGGTCGTACTTCGCCTCGGCCACGACGTCCCCTCGGAGGTCCCTCGTCCGGGTCTTGACGGCGCGACCGAACCCATCGTAAAACGTCGTGCTTTCGGCCCAACTTGCCTCGTCGATCTGCTGTCGTTTTTTGACCCACAAGTTATTAGGCATATCGTTGTAAACAACTTCCGAAACGCTTCCTCCTGAGGGCGGATTGATTCGTGTCGGCCTAAGGTAGCTGTCGTATTCGATGGTTGCCGTTTGCCCGCGTGCGTCCGTTAGGGAAAGTACGAGACCGGTATTGAAATCAAGTATCCTCGAGATATCAGAGCCGTCCGTTGTGCCATGAATCCCTGTAGGATCAGGTGCCGGAGCTTTTGTCTTTGTCGGATACGCGTATTTATATGTTGGACCGTATTCGCTTTCGACGAATCGCGTTGGGTCGCCGCTCGTGTCCCACACCTTCCGCACGTTTCCGAAGGTGTCGTACATCGTGTGGGATTCAATCCAAGAATCTGTTTCTTTCACCCACGTCTTAGCGGTCGTTATATTCCCCCGCAGATTGGAGTTCGGATCTTCCCAGCCTGTCGTCGTGTAGTTGTTGTCAAAATATGCCGATTCATCATAAACGAACTGCGACTTATTCAATACGTCAGATGGATCGGTCGGGTTCAAGACCCTACTTTCGCAAACAAGACCAACGAAGCCACGATTTCGATAATCGTCGTTATAGAGATAATTGACCTGCGAGAGCGTGACCGGGGTGGCCGTACTAAAGTAAGAATAAAGGGTGGAGATGTCGGCGGTCCGGGCCGTCGACGCATCGACCACGACGTAGTTGTAGTTCTTGACGTACTTCGGATTGAGGGCGGAGAACTGGCCGGGGTCCGTGCTGCCCGCAGTGTCGTAGACGGTCTCGGACATGGAAGCGAGCGCGGAGGGGCTGCCGGGTTCGAAGATGACGTTTATGGTTCGCTCGGGCCGGGCGTTTCGGGTCGCGTTGCCGACCCCGCCCGAGAGCGGGCCGTCATAAACCCACTGCGTCAGGGTTCGCCTGAGCATCGCTCCGCCCGAGGCGGCGGGCGCGAACGTGACCTCCTCGAACGCCTCGCCGGTGCGTGGATCTTCAAACCCAAAAGGTAACCAGCTCGTGTAATGCGTGAACAGGTAGCGCTTTGTCGTGGTGCCGTCCGGGGCGGTGGTGGCGACTATATACTGCTCGCCCCCGGTCGTGGTGTACTGCGTCCCGTACGTCCACACCGCTTCGCCCGCGGAATTGCCGTCCGAACTGGCGCGATGCTCCACCACGCCGCGATTGGCAGGCTTCAGAGGAGCATTGTAGAAGCTGAGCGGCTGAACCGCAGCGTACGTGAATTTCTCGTAGGCCCCTGTCGGATAAACGATCTTGTCGATCTCGCCGTATTGGTTGTAGGTAAACTTGTAGCTTTGGCCGTTCGGCAGGACGACCTCGGAAAGCAGGACCGGATTGAGCTTCCCCAGTTCGTCGTTTGGGGCGTCCAGCGTGCAGATCGGGTTGGTGATGGTCGAAGCGAACAGGTGAGGTTCGAAATATGGCGGGTTCGGCAGCGTCTGGCAGTCGCGGCTCGCATAGGCGAGGCTATCGTTCGGATCTAGTGCCGGGTCCGTGAGGATCGTCTCACCGGTATCGGGATCGACGAGGTAGCGCCATTTGAAATTGTAGTTCAACTGACTTGTCCCTGTCCCTGGCACCGAATAGGTCGTATCCCCTTTTTCGAGAAGGGCGGGTAAGATCGGTCCGAACGTGCGCCCCATCGTGTCCGTCCACGTCTTGTTCGACGGGTTATAAGTCATCGTATTGCCGTTCCGGTCGTGATAAGTCACGGGGTTCCCGTCGCCGGTGTACACATATTTCGACCCGTCCGGCATGTATAGCGTTCCGCTGTTGTAAAGCCCGACGGGTTCGAACCGCATCCTTGACCCGTCAGTCGCGTAATAGGTTCCCGTCGCGTAGAACGAGTTATCGCTCATGTGAGCGCGGTACGTGTCGTCCTTGCGAAGCTCGTGGGTCGATCCGTCCGGCATTTCCACCTTGAACCGGGCCATACTCCCGCCAGGAGTGCCGTTTGCGTCGTACCATTCGACACCGTTCGTGTCATATGAGCCTCCATTCCAACCGACGCTGGGGGGCTTCAAGCTGCTCGACCAACCGACCAGCGACGTCTCGGAAAAATGCACCTCGTGGAGGAAGATCGGGCCGTTGGTTCCCGTGGGCTCGATGTCATAGTCGAAGGCGATCCGCCAGAGACTCTTTGAAGAGTAGGAAATAGATAGCGGCAAACTTGTCCCGCCACGGCCCGGATACGATCCGAGCGGGATCTGCAGATTCATGCCCAAAGTGCGCGGATCGACGCGCGAGATACTCCGGAACGTCGCGTCCGGCTTGGACGAGGTGTCCGCCTGTCCGACCGCTTTCGCAGGCAGGAAGAAAGCCGAAACCAAACAGAACATGGCCGCGGTAAATGATTTAACTGTCGTGTAACGGATCGTTCTCATCGCTCTTTCTCCACGATCAAAAACAAAACTGCGCAGGACGTGTCTAATATTTCGGGGTTGCGACTACCTTCTATAGTAAGCAGGCACCGGGATGTCCCCGGTTTGGCCCCAGCCGACGGTGCGGTAGGAGCTGTCGTGGGAGTTGACGATGTACCAGACGGCGGTGGTGCCGGGGCGCCAGACCGCGAGGTCGCATCGGCCGTCCGCGTCGTAGTCGTTCGGGACCGGGACGTCGCCGGTCTGCCCCCACGTCGGCGAGGTCCAGATGATGCCGGGTGTGGTCGTCTTGCGGACGTACCAGTAGCCCGAGGCGGCGTCGAAGACGGCCGGGTCGGCCCGCCCGTCCCCGTCGTAGTCGGCCGGGACCGGGGCGCCGGCCTGCCCCACCCCGTAGGTGCTCATGGCGGAGTTGCCGCTCGCCACGACCCAGAACGAGGTGTCGGAGCCGCGGTGCACGGCGACGTCGGCTTTCCCGTCCCCGTCGTAGTCGGCCGGGACGGGCACATCGCTCGCTTGCCCGCCCCACGACACGCTGTACTGGCCGACGGTGCTGCCCTGGATGTACCAGACCCCGGTGGAGGGCTTGTAGACGGCGAAGTCGGTCCGGCCGTCCCCGTCGAAGTCGGCGGGTGCGGCCAGATCGTCCTTGACCCCGAACGCGAAGTCGATCATCGCGAGGCTGCCGGAATGGATCACCCACCAGTGGTTCGCGGCCCCCGCGGTCGCCCCGGGGCGCATGATCGAGAAGTCGGTCTTCCCGTCCCCGTCGTAGTCGCCCGGGGCCGCTACGTCCCCGCTCACCCCCCAGGTCTGCGTGACCTGCTGGCTGCCGGGGCCCCCGAGCACGTACCAAACGCCGCTCGACGGACGCCAGACGGCCAGATCGGCGGGCGGGGCGGCGCTCGCGTTCACGTCCTCGACGGCCAACAGGCGCGACCCGGCGTAGATGTACTCCTTGGCGAGCTGCAGGGTCGGGCTCGGGAGCGGGGCGGGCACGAACGGGTTCACGCTCGACAGCAGGGACCGATCATTCCCGGGGCGCAGCTTCTCGCGCTTCGCGTCGTCCTCGAGGTACTTGAAGGTCGCCCCGATGGCCCCGAGGGCGAAGACGCCGATCACCCCGAGCAGCCACAACCGCTCGCGGAGGCGCGCTGTTATGGCCTTTACTTCCGGGCGGACCCGCGGACCTCGGTCTTCGGCCTCGAGGATGCTCGTCACGGCCGTGCGGGACGCAGTTCGGCCGTTGTTTCTATTCCGTTTGGACATACTTCTCCCGACGAAGATGGAACTCCCCCCACGCGCGGGTGGGGCAAATTTACTTAGGTTTTTGGGGTGGCTTTGGGAACGTGGCGGGAACTTCTTTGTGGAAGAATTTCTTTCCCGTTCTCGGCCGTCCTCGTTCGAACTTCGAACCGACGCAAGACGGTGGGGAGGCACCGAAACGGTCTGTCGAGATTTTCGTGCGAAGGAAATATTAAAAACAATCCGCAAACAGATTGTCAAACCCGGAGCGGGGCAGGACGGATTTCTTAGGGATCCTTTCCGCACCGAAATCTAGAGAGTTCCTTCAACATGTTCCGTAGAAATCCCGAATTCGGAAAACCCTTGTCAAGGCGCGCTGGCCGTGCTATCGTTCCGGCTCCACGACCGCGTCTTTGGTTTCAGCCACTTCCCGCCGCTGCAGAGTCCACCGACCCAAGCGAGTACGTGCCAGGTGAGCGGGTTGCGGCGCCTCATCTTGGTCGGGGGCCGGCCTAACGCATTTCAATTACGGTATTAAACCTAAATCATCACTGGTACTCTTAAGCTAAAAATCCTCCAAATTCCTAAAAAGTTGGCTTACCAAAGCGGAAACCATTCGAGCCGCATCACGGTATGGGCTACCAGGGGTAAGATTCTTACGACAGTAAGGGGCTTGCCTCTGGTTTCGTTTGTGGGTAATCGAACGAAGTTCGGATTCTGACCAACCCTAGCTTACCACCGCAGGTGGTGAAATATTTAGGGAAATGCCGGCGAACGCCGGCCCCGTAGCGCTACCACCCGTGATACTTCGAAAAGACCACGCGCCGTAGGGCGCGTTTTGATTATAAATCGATAAAAAGTGGTCGCCGTGACGGTTCGAGGTAGTTCCGAATTCGTAATTAGGTGCTAGCTCTCTCGGAACTTCTAGCCGGCAGGCTCGCTCACATTACTCCTCTCTTTAAAGTCTGTAAAGGTTGTTTTAGAAATAAAAAAGAAACGTCATTGCTGACGTTTCAAAATGTTATCTGTCTATCCGACGCTACTTTGGGATAACAACATACCTTCGATCGCTAGAATCACAATTTGGATCACCGGAGGACGTCCCACCTGAGGGATTGTATCTCATCATTCGCATAGTTTCATCCTCAACTTGAGCCTCCTTTAGTTGTTCATAAGGTCCAATCACTGATACTGAAAACGCTTCTGGGTTTGCTCTCAATATCTTTGCCTTGAATGCTGCGAGGCTATTTGCACCCAGTCCTACAATTCCGGAGTATGCCCAGCATCTAGGACTTGTCCAAAGGATTTGAACATAGACATAGGGCGGCTTCAAATCCGATTCATCACTGGACTCCGACGAAGATATATCCAATTTTGCTTTGACGTCATCAGGAAGCACAACCTCGGCGAACTTTTCGTAAAATCGGATCACATTACGTGGTATCTTCCGCCGGTGTCCCATCACCTCCGAGCGTTGCTCCACCGGCCAGACTACTCGGAGGTGAACCTGTCCAAGCAACTTCAATTATGCGTCCTTGTACTGTCCCTAGTTTCGGGAGCTCAAGCGCGGCAGAGGTTGGAATCCGGTACTATTAACCGCTGAATCAGGCGTTGAAAAAGGCCGGAAATCCGGCCTTTTCTTTTCTCGCGGTTTTGGTGTGCTTTTTGGTGTGCAACCCTGCAACATGAGGCCACACCGACCGTAAGTTATTGATAATATTGGCTCCGCAGGTAAGACTCGAACTTACAACCCTTCGGTTAACAGCCGAATGCTCTGCCATTGAGCTACTGCGGAATATGGGTTTCGCCGGTTGAGGGCGAACTTTAAGATTAGGAATTTCGTGATCGGAAGTCAAGTTAAAGGGCCGGGCTTTGCGGCCCGGCGAAAGTCCGATAAAATCGGCCGCGGGAATGGCGAAAGCGGAACTAAAAACGAGGCAGACCGGGGCGAGTGTGGACGATTTTTTGTCCGCGGTCCCGGACACGGAGCAGCGCGACGACAGCCGGAAGATCATCGAAATGATGCGGCGGCTCTCGGGCGACGAGCCAAAGATGTGGGGGCCGGCGATCATCGGATTCGGCTGTGCTGCCGTGAAATACGCCTCGGGCCGCGAGCTTGATTGGCCGCGGGTCGCCTTTTCGCCGCGGAAGGGAAATTTGACGTTGTATCTGAGCTGCTCGATCGACGATTTCGCGGATGAGCTCGGGAGGCTCGGCAAATACAAAAACGGAAAAGGCTGTCTGTATATCAAGCGGCTCGCCGATGTCGACACGGAGGTTCTCGAGAAGATGATCAGGAAGGGGTTAGGGAAAAAAGGCAAGAGGTGAGAAAACGGCCGTCGGCGAACTCCGTCCCGTCCCAATTCCGCATTCCGCATTCCGAACACGGCACCCACGGCCGTATAATCGTTCCTTTATTCATTTAGGGGAGCGGTTTTCATTTTGCAGCACGAACTCATCCTGATCCTCGATTTCGGGTCGCAGTACACGCAGCTGATCGCACGGCGGGTGCGCGAATTGGGCGTATACTGCGAGATCCATCCTTTTACCATTTCGTCCGAGCAGATCGCGGCAAAACGCCCGAAAGGCATCATTCTTTCCGGCGGGCCATCGAGCGTGACGGACGAAGGTGCCCCGCGTGTCGGGCAGGATTTTTACGGTTCAGTGGATTCGCCGATCCTCGGGATCTGCTACGGGATGCAGCTCGTCGCGGCGGACCTCGGCGGGCGCACCGAGCCGGCCGCCGCCCGCGAATACGGCCACTCGCGCGTGAAGGTGTTGAGCGGCGAGACGCGGCTTTTCGCGGAGCTCCCGTTCGAGCTCGATGTTTGGATGAGCCACGGCGACCACGTGACACAGGTGCCCGCCGGATTCCACATCACCGCGACGACGGGCGACGCCGCCGCCGCCATCGAGAATAAAGACCGCCGCATTTACTGCGTGCAATTCCACCCCGAGGTCTCTCACACGCCGCTCGGCAAAGAGGTGCTGCGGAACTTCCTTTTCAACATCTGCGGGTGCCGGGGCGATTGGACCCCGTCACAATTCATCAAGGAAGAGATCGCGAAGATACGCAGCCTCGTCGGAGAGACGGACAACGTCGTGTGCGGGCTGTCGGGCGGCGTCGATTCGACCGTCGCCGCGACGCTCGTGCACGAGGCGATCGGCGACCGGCAGACATGCATCTTCGTCAATAACGGACTTCTCCGGTACAACGAGTTTGACGACACATTGCGGCTTTATAAAGAGAATCTGCGTTTGAACGTTCGCGGTGTCGACGCGAGCGACGAGTTCTACGCGGTGCTCGACGGCGTTTCCGACCCCGAGCAAAAACGCAAAGCGATCGGCGGGAAATTCATCGACGTTTTCGACAGCGAGGCGAACAAGATCGGCAACGTGCG
>Ga0307409_100000015_pt1 | contig 61871 bp, 61 predicted proteins | sample 322Ometagenome_2_FD_203888 | JGI IMG/M metagenome (GOLD analysis project Ga0307409, IMG submission 203888) | Maize rhizosphere microbial communities from greenhouse at UC Davis, California, United States - 322HYB-O-2 | ecosystem: Host-associated > Plants > Roots > Rhizosphere > Soil | place... | reverse complement strand
ATCCTCCGGGGTGTTAAGCATCTGGAGCGGCTGGTATTCCGCGTTATGAGCATGATCATGTGGTTGGCGCCGATCGGCGCGTTCGGCGCCATCGCTGCCGTAGTCGGCGCGACCGGCTGGAAAGCGCTGGTCGCTCTGGGACAGGTCATGCTCGCCTTCTACATCACGTGTCTGCTGTTCGTAATCGTGCTTCTGGGCCTGCTGTTGCGAGCCACTACCGGGGTCGGCATTTTCCAGCTGTTGAACTACCTAAAGCGGGAATTCCTACTGATTGTTTCGACATCGTCTTCGGAGGTCGCGCTCCCGCGCCTGATCGCGAAGATGGAGCATCTGGGTGTCTCCCGATCAGTGGTTGGTATCACCGTGCCAACCGGGTACTCATTCAACCTCGACGGCACAGCTATCTACCTGACGATGGCGTCGATCTTCATTGCGGACGCGCTGGACAAGCCCCTGTCGATCAGCCAGCAGATCTCGCTGCTTGTCTTCATGATCATCGCTTCCAAGGGCGCCGCCGGGGTGACCGGCGCCGGCCTGGCGGTCCTCGCCGGTGGCCTGCAGGCGCATCGGCCGGACCTCGTCGACGGCGTTGGCCTGGTTGTGGGTATCGACCGGTTCATGTCCGAGGCTCGAGCATTGACCAACTTCGCCGGAAACGCCGTCGCGACAGTGATCATCGGTAAGTGGGTCGGTGAGTTCGACCAGGCCCAGGCGACGCGTGTGTTCCACAACGAGGAACCCTTCGACGAAACGACGATGCTCGACGACATCGAGCCGCCAGCGCCACCATCATCGGAAGCCGCCTTGGCCGGCATCACCGAGCCACACCACGCCGACGCCGAGCAACTCGCGGCGGCGGGTGCTGCCAAGGACACATCCCCCCGGACTTGATCAATCCCACGAGGCCGAGGCGTACGGGGGCATCATTACCAACCACCATCCGCCGACGAAAGAAGAAGAAGTAGCGATGTTGGACGCAGCGTACGAACTCGGCTCGGCGGCCGAGGACTATCCGGTACGGATCCGTGCCCGGGGGCGTTTGGTTTTGACGAACCCGATGCTGAATCGCGGCACGGCCTTCACGCATGCGGAGCGACGTGAGCTCGGGTTGGAGGGCCTGCTGCCCAGCGGGGTGTCTACATTGGACGGCCAGCTGCGGCGCGTGTACGCGCAGTACCAACGACAATCTGACAACCTGGCCAAGAACGTTTTCCTGGCCAACATGCGTGACCGCAATGAGGTGCTGTTCTACCGGTTGCTGACTGATCACCTCGAGGAGATGCTGCCCATCGTTTACACGCCTACCGTGGGCGAGGCGATCCAACGCTTTAGCCACGAATACCGCCGTCCACGAGGGGTGTTTCTCGACGTCAACCATCCCGAGGACGTGGAGGAGTCACTCAGCAACTACGGCCTCGCAGCGGATGATGTGGACTTGTTAGTGGCGACCGACTCCGAAGGCATCCTCGGCATCGGTGACCAGGGCGTCGGTGGCATCGACATCTCGATCGGCAAACTCGCCGTATACATCGCCGCCGCCGGTTTGCACCCGCGCCGCGTGATCCCCGTCGTTCTGGACATGGGCACGGACAACCTGGCCCTGCTCAACGATGAGATGTACATCGGCAACCGACATGCACGGGTGCGCGACCAGCGTTACGACGACCTGATTGACGCCTACGTCACTGTCGCGAGCAAGCTGTTTCCACACGCCATGCTGCACTGGGAGGACTTCGGTGCGAGCAACGCTCGCCGAATTCTGAACAAGTACGCCGATCAGGTGTGCACGTTCAACGACGACATGCAGGGCACGGCGGCGGTAGTGGCGGCGGCGGCGTTCGCCGCCGTCAAAGTGGCCGGTAGTCGCATGCGCGACCAGCGCGTGGTCATTCACGGCGCCGGTACGGCGGGCCTCGGCATCGCCGATCTGATGCGCGACGAAATGGTCCGGCAAGGCCTCTCGCCGGAGGACGCGATCCGTCGTTTCTGGGCGCTCGGCCGGCGCGGGTTGCTGACCGATGACCGTACCGAGCACCAGTACGACTTCCAGCGGCCCTACGCGTGGCCGGCCACCGAGGTCGCCGAATGGTCGGCGTCGGGCGGCGCGCCGAATCTGGCCGAGGTTGTAGCGCAAGCAAAACCGACGATGCTGATCGGCACCTCGACTCAGGCCGGCGCCTTCAGCGAGCCGATCGTGCGGCAGATGGCGTCCACAGTGGACCGTCCAATCATCATGCCGCTGTCCAACCCGACGTCGAAGGCGGAGGCGGTGCCAGCGGATCTGATCCGGTGGACCGACGGACGGGCGCTCGTCGCGACGGGTAGTCCGTTCGACCCGGTCGATTACGACGGGGTTACCTACCGCATCGCGCAGGCAAACAACGCACTCGTGTTCCCCGGCCTCGGGCTCGGTGTGACCGTGGCCCGGGCGGCCCGAATCACCGAGACCATGATCACCGCCGCGGCGGAGGTAGTGGCCGCCTTGTCGGACGCGACGACGCGGGGGGCCAGTCTGCTGCCACCAGTGACGAACCTGCGCGCCGTGTCTGCGGCGGTCGCGATCGCGGTGGCGCAGGCGGCGCAGAATGAGGGCCTGGCGCAGGCGCCGCTGGACGACCCGGTTCAGCAGGTCCACCAGGCGATGTGGCGACCGCAGTATCCCTCGTTCGAAGCCATTTAGAACTCAACGCACGTGGGCAGGTCGGTCGCGGGATCATGGGCGGGTTCACCAACCAGCGCGAGGCTGGCCGATGGATGACTGAGAGGTACCCTCAGGTCCACGGCGGGGCGTTGCCTCGTAGTTCGACGAGCTGCCGGGCATGCTTTTCCAGAGCGAGGTCTTCGTCGCTTCGCGGCTCCCACCTTGGGATCGGTTTAGGTTGGCGCGACTTATCGAGCGCGACGAACACGATGAGACAGTGTGTGGTTAGGTCTAGCCGGTCAGTCTTGGGGTCGCCGGATCGCACGTGGACGGAGATGTGCAGGCTGGTGCGGCCGGTATGAAGCAGCCGCGCCCGACACTCCACGATGGACCCGATCTGTAACGGCTGGTAGAACCGGACGCCGCCGGCGTACACCGCGACGCATTCGGTGCGGCTCCAGCCGACCGCGCACACATACGCAGCCTCGTCGATCCAGCGCATAACGGTGCCACCGTGGACTTTGCCACCCCAATTGACGTCGGTGGGTGCGGCCAGGAAACGCAGAGCTGTCTCAGGCGCGGTACCGGCATCGGAGTAGGTCTGTAGCTTCATCGCGGCCTCGATGTCGGCGCGGACTTGGATCCGTCGAACCGCGCCCTCCTGCAGGTGCTTATCCTCATCGGTCGTTGGCTGCCAACGGGGCACCGGCACCGAGCGGCGGTCGGCGTCGATGGCAACGAAGATCGTCAGGCATCGGGTCGCTTCCGTGAAGATGCCATTCTTGGGGTCTGCCGAGGAGACCACAACCAGGATGTGCATGCTGGACCGTCCAGTGTGGACCATCCGAGCTGAGACCTCCACCAATTCGCCGATCGCCACCGGACGGGTGAAGTGCACATCCCCGACATATGCGGTGACGCAGTAGTGTGCACTCCAGCCGACCGCGCAGGCGTAGCCGGCCTTATCGATCCACTCCAGCAGCTTGCCGCCGTGAACCGTTCCTCCGTACGTGATGTCGAAGGGTGCAGCAAGGAACCGCAGGACAATCTCGCTCGCTTCTCCCGCCATGCCGTTGCTCCTTTCGTCCGCACGGACCATCGGCGCGAACAGAAATTCGACTTTCCGGCATCCACCAGCGCCGAGACCTCGGCCACGTCCGACCTCCACCGCTCAGCAGGCGCCAACCGGGCCCTCACTGATGGTTCGGATGGTCGCCTGTGCGGCCAGCCGGCTGTTCTCGATGTCGGCTTCGCCCGCAATACCGCTACTGCCAGCAGGGCACCCGCAGTAGCAGCCAAGGCACCGTGCAAAACCAGCTCGGCGGTCCTACCGACCAGCTGTGTATCGCGCGCCCGACCGGGCATGGGGTCATTATCGCTTCTCAAGCGCCCAGTCCTCTCTCGCCCGTGCTGGTGGCCCGTCCACACCACGTGCTACTCCCGAGCGGAGCCGAACTGACAGCCACCCCCACGGGCCGTCTGCAATACGCTCATGCCCGATCGTTCAGCAACTTCATGGCTGTCTCGACGCCGCGGGCCAGGAGCTGATCAGACAGGGCGCGGTCTGTCAGCGCCCGGGCGAGTTGCAGCGTGCCGAGCATCAATCCGAAGAGCGTGAGCGCGTCGGTTTGAGCCGCCTCGGCGTCTGTCGGGTCAAGGCGCGACGCGATGTCGTCGATGATGCCCATCAGTTGGTCGGTGAAGACCTGTTTGGTGGTGGCGGGGCGGCAGGCGATCTCGTCGAGCAGCGCAGCCGACGGGCAGCCGTCAGCGTATTCGTCGCGGTGCTGCGGAGACAGGTAAGAGCGGATGAACACTTCGAGTTCCTCCCGATCCGGGGGCTCGGCGTCGAAGGTTTGGCGTTGGGCGCGCAGCTGGTCGGCGAGCACGTTCGCGACGAGATCTTCCTTGGAGGCGAAGTGGGCGTAGAAGGCGCCGTTGGTCAGGTCGGCGTCGGACATCACCGCGGCCACGCCGGCGCCGTCGATGCCGTCTTGTTTAAAGCGCCGTCCGGCCGCTTCGAGGATGCGCTGTCTGGTGGCCTGCTTGTGTCCTTGCTGTAGCGCATGAGCGACCTCTCTCGCCGAACTGTTCTCGATCGTGTCGTGGGAGTCTGTTCTCATCCGGCTATTGCATTATGACTATAATATTGTATTATGACCGTAATGCAAGATTAGCTGGTACGCGCAAAGGAGAAAGCGATGACGACGGTCCCCGCACCCACCGGTGCAGCTTTGAACACGACGTGGCAGAACGCGCCGACGTACACCATCAACGCCGGCGACGTGGAGTTCGCCTACCGTGAGCTCGGGCCGAGAACTGGTGTGCCGGTGGTCTTCCTCACTCACCTCGCTGCGGTCCTGGACAACTGGGACCCCCGAGTCGTTGATGGTATTGCCGCCAAGCATCGGGTCATCACCTTCGACAATCGAGGTGTCGGTGCCTCCAGCGGGGTCACGCCGACGACCATCGAGGAGATGGCCAGGGACGCCGTTACCTTCATCCGCGCTCTCGGCTTCGATCAGGTCCACCTCTTCGGGCTCTCCATGGGCGGCATGATCGCCCAGGTGATTGCGCAGCAGCACCCCCAGCTGGTGCGCAAGATGATCGTCGCCGGAACCGGCCCGGCGGGGGGCGAAGGCATCGACAAGGTGACCCGCATCACCTACCTCGACACCGCGCGAGGCCTGCTCACCCGCCAGGACCCCAAGGAGTTTCTGTTCTTCACCAGAACCCCGAACGGGCGCCGGGCCGGCAAGGAGTTCCTGGCACGGCTGGAGGAACGTACGAACGACCGCGACAAGGCCATCTCCGTACGCTCGTTCCGCGCCCAACTCAAGGCCATCCACCGATGGGGTCAGCAGAGGCCCGCGGACCTCGCGAGCATCCAGCAGCCGGTGCTCGTCATGAACGGTGACAGAGACAAAATGGTGCCGACCAAGAACACCGTCGACCTCGACCGACGACTCCCCAATAGCCAACTCGTCATCTATCCCGACGCCGGGCACGGCGGGGTGTTCCAGTTCCACGAGGACTTCGTGAAACGCGCTCTCGCGTTCCTCTGAGAGGGGAAGGGTTATGAAGGCATTCGTCGTCGAGCAGTACGGCACGGAATTACCCCGGGCCGCCGACGTAGGTGAGCCCCAGGTCGGCGACGGTGACGTATTGGTCAAGGTGAGCGCCGCCAGCGTCAACCCGCTGGACAAGATGGTCCGCAACGGCGAATTCAAACAGGTCCTGAAGTACCGGACCCCATTCGTGCTCGGCCACGACGTTGCCGGCGTGGTGACCAGGGTCGGCTCTTTCGTACGCGACTTCGAGGTAGGCGACGAGGTCTACGCCCGGCCCCGCGACCTGCGGATTGGGACCTTCGCGGAGTACATCGCGATCGACCAAGACGACCTCGCGCCCAAACCAGACTCGCTCACCCTGCACGAGGCGGCGGCGGTGCCGCTGGTGTCACTGGCTGCTTGGCAGATCCTCATCGACCGCGCCCACCTGCAACCTGGCCAGAAGGTCCTCATCCACGCCGGCTCCGGCGGCCTGGGGTCGACGGTGATCCAGCTCGCCAAGTACCTCGGCGCCACAGTGGCGACGACCGCGAGCGGAAAGAACGCGGAGCTGGTCCGCAGACTAGGCGCCGACGTCGTCGTGGACTACAAGAAGCAGGACTTCGCCGACGTCCTCTCCGGCTACGACGTCGTGCTGGACTCCCTCGGCGGCGAAAACCTCGAGAAGTCCCTCACGGTCCTCAAGCCCGGCGGACAGGCGATCAGCGTAACTGGCCCGCCGGACCCCGGATTCGCGAAGCAACTCGGGGCGCCGAGTTACGTGGGCGTCGTCATGGGGCTGCTGAGCCGAAAGATCCACAAGCAAGCCCGGAAGCTCGGTGTGAGCTACTCGTTCTTGTTCATGCAGGCCAACGGCGCCCAGCTGCGAGAACTGGCCACGCTCTACAACGCCGGCCACCTCCGCCCGGTCATCGACAAGACGTTCCCATTCGACGAGACCCTCCAGGCGCTGGCATACGTCGACCAGGGCCGCGCCAACGGCAAGGTCGTCATCACACTTGACTGACAACCGTGAACAGCGCCCGCCGCCTGTCACGTCGAACGTAACTGAAGTGTTGTGCCGCCCCCTCCGACTAACCGAAGGCGAAGGCGGAGGCTGACCGTCGACACGAACCGGCTCTACGTGTTCGACGCTCCGGCAGGTTCACGACGGCAAACGGGGGTAAAACGACTGCGCTGAGGAAGGTGGCCGCATGACCGCGAGCGAGCGCGTCGACACCAGCGTGCGGTCATCTGTCCTCGCGACATACGCCGTCTTCATCATTTCTGGCATCGCGTTCGCTAGTTGGGCGGCGCGCATCCCTCAGGTTCGTGACCGGCTCCATCTTGACCCGTCCCAGTTGGGCCTCGTGTTGTTGGCAATCGCCGCAGGTTCGGTCATCGCACTGCCGCTGTCCGGGGTGATCATCGGGCATTTCGGTTCCCGCTGGACCGTCCGCACCACGGGACTCCTCGTCGCCGTGGCGTTGGTCGTGGTTTCGCTTGGCTACCTCGTGGGCCTCGTACCGGTAGTGATCGGGCTGTTCTTCTTCGGGCTGGGACTCGGGTCATGGGACGTCGCGATGAATGTCCAGGGCGCCTTGGCCGAACGCAGGCTCGGCCGGGCGATCATGCCGCGATTCCATGCCGGCTTCAGTGTCGGAACGGTGGCCGGAGCATTGATCGGTGCGGGCATGGTGGCGCTGCAAGTGCCAGTCGCAGTACACCTGCTCACTGTGGCTGTGCTGGTCGGCGTGGGGGTACCCCTCGCCGTGCGCGGCTTCCTACCGGACGAAGAACACAACAACGCAGATGATCATGCTGAAGATCGGCGTAGCTCCCGCTCGAAGGCGCTGCATGCCTGGCGCGAACCGCGGACTCTGTTGATCGGCATCTTTGTGCTCGCGTTCGCGTTCGCGGAGGGAGTCGGCAACGATTGGATTGGTATCGCCCTGATCGACGGCTACGGCACCAGCGCCGCCGTCGGCACTCTCGGTTTCGCAACATTTCTGGCCGCGATGACAGCTGGCCGTTGGTTCGGGCCGAGATCATTGGACCGTTACGGTCGAGTGATCGTCATCCGGGTGCTTACGGTGGTCTGTCTGGTGGGTGTGCTGCTGTTTGTCTTTGGGATGTACGTCGTCGTCGCGTTCATTGGTGCTGTGCTTTGGGGGCTTGGCCTCGCCTTGGGATTCCCGGTCGGGATGAGCGCCGGCGCGGACGAACCGGCAATGGCAGCACCGCGGGTCAGCGTGATCGCCTCCATCGGATACTGCGCGTTCTTAGCGGGGCCGCCGCTGATCGGCTTCCTCGGCGATCACTTCACGGTGCTCCGCGCGATCCTCGCCGTCGCCGTACTCCTCGCCGTCGCGATCATGATCACCGGCGCCATCCGACCACCCGTCGGCACATCGGCTGGCCCTAAGCCGCGGGCCCATACCGGACGGTAGTGACCAGAGGAAGCCGAGATGCGACCCTCGAACTCACTCTGGTGCTCGTCAATCTCCTCGCGTTTGCCGTGTTGGTGATAGCGCTATTCCGCCCTACCCGCGGGACAGATTATGTGGCGTTCATTGCGGTGCTGATCGCCATCGCGCAGATCAACGTGGAAGGGCCCCGCTGGCAGATGGTCCCGGCGTACGTGTTGACGGCTCTGTTCTTTATGGTGTGGCTCTTGCAAAGCACCAGGCCGGCAGGCAGGCCGGTCAACCGAATTGCCGCCGGTTTGATCATCGAGCTGAGCACGCTGGTGCTAGTGGTCTCTATTGCGCTGCCCATCGCGAGCCCCGTGTTCCGCTTCCCACGTCCAACCGGGCCGTACGCGATTGGCACCTTGACTTACAACTGGGTCGATATTGAGCGGCCTGAGGTCTTCACCGCCGACCCGAGCGACCTTCGCGAGATGGTGGTTCAGGTTTGGTATCCGACTCAAGCAAGCCCATCAGCGCCACACGTGCCGTACGTTCAAGATGCCGACACGATCGCGCCCGGGATGGCGCGGTTGGCGCAGCAAAACGCCGAGCGGCTGTTCCCTGGCTTTCCCTTCACCGTGCCCAGCTTTCCGTTCACTCACCTGGGATACATCACCACCAACGCCATCCCATCGGCGCCCGTGGCCCACGACGAACCCCGCTATCCGGTGCTGATCTTCCTGGAAGGGCTCAGCGGCATGCGCCAGATGAACACCTTTCAGGTCGAAGAGTTGGTGTCGCATGGCTACATCGTGGCGGCCATCGATCAGAGCCGTACGCTGCTGCAGAAGTGGCCTTCCCAGATGGACGCAAGATCGCCGGACTGACGAAGAATCAATTGAATCTTCTCCTCCAACAAAGCATCAGGCCGGTCACAAACACGCCGACCCTGAACGGACAGGGATTCAAGGACGGCATCATTCCCTACTTCCCTCAAGATGCTGTCTTCACGCTGCACCAACTTGACAGCCTGAACCGAGCCGATCCCAACGGCATCCTGAGTGGGCATCTGGATACCCAGCGCGCCGGCGTCTTCGGCGTGTCGCTGGGTGGCATGGTCGCCGCCGAAGCCTGTCACCTGGAGCCGCGCCTGCGCGCCTGCCTTGTGATGGAGGCACCAATGCCGGCCGACGTGGTGCAGGCTGGCCTGCAGCAGCCGAGCATGTGGATTCTCAGCGATCTGGATACCTGGCGGCTTCAGCATTGGTCTGAGCTCGATATCGACGAGCATCGAACCACCATGCGGGCCGTGTTCGACAGTTTGCCGGGAGATGGCTACTTCATGCAGGTGCACAAGATGTTCCATCTCAACCTGACCGACGTTCCGCTTCTGATCTATCCGCCGCTCGGCAGGATGCTGGGTCTGTTCGGGCCGATCGATGCCGATCGAGTGCATCACATCGTCAACGCCTACACGCTCGCGTTCTTCGACCGTCATCTGAAAGGCCGGCCGGCAGCGCTGCTCGATGGCCCGGCAGCGCAATATCCTGACGTGCGCTTCGAAACGCGGCGGCCATAATCCACTTCCCGAACACAATCCGACCTAGGTCAGGATGGTGCCTGACGAGGCGAAGGAGTACCGATGCAGATGCCCAGACCGACCGAGGCCGATAAGGAACGCTTCAAGGCGCTCGTACCCGACGATCCGCGGGTCGAGGTCAAGCCGATGTTCGGCAATCTCGGCGCCTTCGTGAACGGCAACATGTTCATGGGGCTGTTCGGAGCCGATGTCGGCCTCAAGCTGGATGAACCTCAGCAGTCTGAGTTGCGCGCCGCTGGCGGTGGTTCATTCGGACCCGTCGAGCGACCCATGGGCGGCTATGTGACCCTGCCGGACACGATTGCAGCGGACCACGGCGACGAATGGGTGTCGCGTGCGCTGGCTTATGTTGCCGCGCAACCGCCGAAGCAACCCAAGTCATCGAAGAAGTCAAGGAGCTAGACGCGGCGCTGCGTCGTGTCTGGGAACTTGGCATTAGTTGATGGCCGCCCGCATCACTACGACCTAATTAGTCGATTTGCTCAGCGCGGCTGAACGAGCTTTGGGTCTGCGGCCAACTCCTGAATCTGTTGGGTGAGAAACAGACGGTCCTTTTCGGTCGCCGCGAGTTGGGCGGCGCGCTGGAACGCTGCCCGCGCCGCGTCTGGTTGTTCTAGCCGACGCAGCATCGTGCCGCGCGCTGCGTGCAACAGGTGATAGTTGTCCAGGTCCGACGTGATCGCATCAAGCGCGGTCAGAGCCGCGGCGGGACCGTCGGTTTCGGCGACAGCGATTGCCCGATTGAGTGCAACAACGGGTGTTGGCATGGTCGAGAACAGGTGATCATATAGCGCGACGATCTGGGGCCAGTCAGATGCTTGAAACGAGTCTGCGGCACAGTGCACGGCTTGGATCGCGGCCTGGAGTTGGAAGGGACCTGGTTGGCCGCGGCGAATGCAGGCGCGTACGATCGCATGCCCCTCTTCGATCATCGTGCGGTCCCACCTGGTCCGGTCCTGATCGCGCAGCAGCACAGGCGCACCTCCAGCCGTGCGGGCCGGCGCCCGCGACTCGCTGAGCAGCAGCAGCGCCAGCAGCCCAGCGGCTTCTGGCTTATCGGGCATCAGCTCGACGAGCGCGCGAGCGAGCCGGATCGCCTCGCTCCGCAACGACGTCCGTTCCGGGACATCGAGCCCGGTGTTATAGATCAGGTAGAGAACAGACAGGACCGACCGAAGTCGCTCAGGTAGGTCGGCTTCATCCGGCACGCGATAGGGGATCTTGGCGGCCTTGATCTTGTACTTGGCTCGAACCAGTCGTTTGGCCATGGCCGCTTCGCTCACGAGGAACGAGCGGGCCACCTCGTCCACACTGAGGCCGCCGAGCAGCCGAAGGGTCAATGCCACGGCGTGCTCGGTTCGCAATGCCGGATGACAACACGTGAAGATCAGTCGGAGCTGGTCGTCTCGCACGGGTGCCTCCTCTGCCCACTGCTCTATATTTCGGCCACGCAAAGTAGTTGCGATAGCGCCGAGCTGTTCATGGAGTGCCCGACCGCGGGCCGAGCGGCGGAGATCATCGATCGCGCGGTTCCGCGCGGTTGTAATGATCCAGCCGGCAGGGTTGGGTGGGATACCGTCGCCCCGCCACCGATCACTTGCCACGACAAACGCGTCTTGGACAGCGTCTTCTGCAATTGTGATGTCGCCGAAAATGCGGGCCAGCGTCGCTACCGCTTGGCCGTACGCCTCGCGGAAGACACGCTCAACAGCGGCCGTTTCCAGACGGGCGGCGCCATCGGTCATCCCTGGACGCGCCCAGTCGCTCGAAATGGACGAACCTCGATCGGATGGTTGATCGCCTCCACGACCTTCCGAGCCCAGGCCAATGCAGCATCAAGATCGTCCGCATTGATGATGTAAAAGCCAGCGATGTGCTCTTTCGCCTCGACGAAGGGCCCATCAGTCGTGATCAGGTCGCGGTCACTCATGCGGACGACGGTCGCCGCGTCGGGGTCATGAAGGGCGCCACCGAACACGAACGTTCCGCTGGCCTCCATCTCGTTTTCGAGGGCAGCGACCCGCTGCCCGAATGCCTGCATTTCCTCGCGGGTCATCGGCGCTGCAGGGGCTTCACGATCCGCGGCGTAGGTGGACAACAGATACTGACTCATGGGTGCTCCTACCGTTGGTGCGGGTCATTCCCGCGCTTACCCTGCCTACGAATGGGGTCGGCCTGTGAGGACACCAGCGGCCAGAATAGTCGCGAACACGTCGTGCCTGGACTCGGCGATCCCGCAGAGCATCCCTTCCAATCCGTCATTGTGAAGCCATTGGCGCCTCTGGAGATGAATTGACCAGAGCTACCGCGCGAGGGTGATCCACGCGGAGCAGAGTCCGGGCAGCATGGCGGATCACATAGCGCATCTCGCGCGGCCGCTGATGTCCTGAGTCGCGCCACCGCTCAAGGGTGTCGAGCGCCAGATCCGGGTCCTTCTTGGAAAGGTCGTTGACGTGGTTGGCCACGGACCGGGTGACGTAGCGCGTGGGGTCTGCGAAGAGCCGGTCGAGGAGCGGGATGCAGGCGTCGTACGCCAGCCTCAGGCTCGGTGCCCATGGGAGCCGTGGTCGGGTGCCTTCGCTGCACAGCCGACGTACGTGGTAGTACTCGTCTTGCGTCCACACCTGCAAGGTTGCCAACACCTGGTCGGGGAAGCGGTTCAGGAAGGGGCCGAATCGCGAACTCGGCCGAGAACCGCGTGGTGATCTCGCGGAGCGCGGCCAGCGAGAACTCGAGGTCCTCGGCGGTACAGCCCTGGCGTGCGACGTATGTGGCGTAGGGGGCGTAGATGAAGTCACCGAAGTCGCCGTCGGAGAGGCTCGGATCGAGTGGGGCGGGCAGCGAGCGCACGAGTACGCCCACTGCCCGCCGGAAGTCAGACGGCAGATGTACCTCCAGACATGTGGCAATCCAGTCGATGCGTGCCTTGAGCTCAAGCTCTGGGAACCGCGCGACGACGGCGCGGACAAACTCGTCCGCCCGAAATGGTGGGTGTACGCGCTCGATCTCGCCGGCGATCCGCTCGACCTTCTCGCGGCTGAAGAGCTGGTCCTTGAGGGGAACCCGCTGTGGTGCCACTACCGGTAGCTCTTCAGCACCTCGTACACGCGATGCGAGCCGGCGCTATCCATGCTCGAAAAGAAGGCCGCGCAGACGTCGCTGTTCTGCTCCGCCTCGATGACCCGATCGATCGAGTCGAGGTCGCGGAAGAACACGAGGTCGGCGTAGCCGCCTTCGCCGTCCTTCACGAGGACCCGCCTGATGATCCCATCCTGCTTGCTGGCGAACTCCTGCTCGAATCGGTCTGAGGCGCTGAGCAGGGCGTCCTCGGAGACGCCCGTCTTGAGCTCGAATGGTGCCAATGCGATATGCATTCGGTCTTTCTCCTTTCGTGGTAAGACCGATGGTAAGGAGCAACATGCCACTGACTGTCATATTTATCGGATGAGCAGCGATCAACCCTGGGCTAGCCGAGTGCTGCGCCTTGATGCACTCAAGGCACTCCTGGCCGAACGCGAGTACACAACGGTCGCTGATCTCGCCGATGACCTCGGGATCAGCACCCGCACCCTGCACCGCGATCTAGCGCTGCTGCGGGAGATGGGCGTCCCAGTCGAGGGAGATCGGGGAACCGGCGGTGGGCTGCGCCTCGAGCCCGGCTGGTCGCTCGGCCGAGTTCACCTCAATGAGTCCGAGGCGCTCGGCCTGCTGCTCAGCCTCACCATCGCCGAGAAGGTGGGCTCGCCGCTGCTGCTGGAGGATCTACGCTCCGTCACCCGTAAGGTTGGTGCGGCCTTCGCGCCAGCTCAGGCGCGGCGGATCCTGGCACTGCGCCGACGGATCCTAGTCGGACAGACGGCATCCGCTCAGGTGCTCGCTGGCTACATCCCACCCCGCCCGGCGGTCACCAAGCCGCTGCTCGAGGCGTTCGCAGGGCAGCGTACGGCGGAGGTGCAGTACGAGGACCGGCATGGTGTCATCACCGACCGCGAGATCGAGCTCCATTTCCTTTACTACAACCTGCCCATCTGGTACGCCCTGGCATGGGATCTGCTCCGACAGAACGTCCGCTCTTTCCGCATTGACCTTATTCGGAGCGTCCGAGTCCTACCGATCAAGTTCCGGCTGCGGCCGTCCGACCCGTTCCTAGCGGCCGGTGAGGCCGACGCGCGGACAATGTGAACGGCGTCAAGATGGAGTTACTGACGCCCCACATTTTCGCTTCACGCCCCTCTTTCTTCCTTGACGCTCCACATATAGGTGGGGCGTCAAGGGAGAAGGTGGGGCGTCAGCTGTCGGGAGTCTCGAACCAGGTCACAGATCATTCCCGTTGAGCTTTGAGGCCCTTCATTCGTGGCCTGGCGTAGATCGAAGGGAGCAGCCACGCTCGCGATTGGACCGCAGAACGCATCCTTTGTGCCTGGATTTGAGCTGATCAGAAAGGATGTCTGTCATGGAAGATGTGTCAGCGCTACAGGGCCGCACCGCGTTGATCACCGGCGGGGCGAGCGGCATCGGTGCCGCCATCGCACGTCGACTCGCCGATTTCGGCGTCGCGGTGCAGATCGCTGATCTCGATCTAGACGCGGCGCAGGCGGTAGCCGCTGAAATCAGCGGAGAGGCCTGGCAGGTGGATCTTAGCGACCCGGGAGCTCTCAGCGGCATCGAGCTCGAGGTGGACATTTTGATCAACAACGCGGGAGTTCAGCGGGTCAGCCCGATTGAGCAACTGGAGCCAGAGGTGTTCCACAGGATGCTGATGATCATGGTGGAAGCACCGTTCCTGTTGATCCGGTCGGCCCTGCCGTACATGTACTCCAACGGGTACGGCCGGATTGTGAACCTGTCCTCGGTGCACGGCCTGCGCGCGTCGGCGTACAAATCTGCATACGTCACGGCCAAACATGCCCTGGAGGGCCTATCCAAGGTGACCGCGCTGGAGGGTGGGCCGCACGGGGTGACGAGCAACTGCGTCAATCCCGGGTATGTCCGGACGCCGCTGGTGGAGCAGCAGATCGCCGACCAGGCCAGAGTTCACCAGCTAAAGGAGTCAGAAGTGGTGGAAAAGATCATGCTGGCGCACAACGCGATCAAGCGTCTTGTTGAGCCTGAGCAAGTCGCGGCACTAGTTGGCTGGCTGGTCGGCCCGGATGCGGCCATGGTCAACGGAGCCTCCTACACCATGGACGGCGGGTGGACAGCGCAGTGAGCAGCTCCTATCGGTCGATCAGTGTGGCGGTCGACGGTGGCGAATTGCACGGCGGCGAATGGAACCAGTCGGGCGTTACGACGGTCGTCGCCTTGCACGGGGTCGCTGCCAACCACCGCACTTTCGCACTGCTGGCGGAGGCGCTGCCCGAACACCGGCTGCTGGCACCTGATCTTCGGGGTCGCGGAGCTAGCCGAACCTTGCCAGGGCCGTGGGGGATCGATCGACACGCGGAGGATGTCGCCAAATTGATTACCGCCTCAGCATCGGGGCCGGTCGTCCTGGTGGGCCACTCCATGGGCGGTTTTGTGGCTGCGGCGTTGGTGCGGCGGTTTCCAGATCTCGTTTCGGGTCTGCTGCTCGTCGACGGGGGGCTGCCTCTTCCGCTGCCCCAAGGAATCGACGTAGATCAGGTCGTCGCATACACCCTTGGTCCCTCCCTGGAGCGGCTACAGATCACCTTCCCTAGCCGGGACGCTTACCGCCGGTTCTGGCAAGCCCACCCTGCGTTCAAAGAGTCCTGGAGCGAAGCCATCGCCGACTACGTGGACTACGACCTCGTGGGAGATCCGCCCGAACTGAGGTCCTCGGTGTCCTTGCAGGCAGTCCTCCAGGACTCCCGGGACCAATTCGAAGATCCCGAGGCGGCCGACGTACTGAGTGATTTCTCCCGGCCGGCTCGGCTGCTGGTCTTGTCACGCGGCCTGCTCAACCAGCCGCCCGGCCTCTATCCCAAGGAGCAGCTAACGCGGTGGCGTACCCGGCTGCCATCGCTGATCATCGAAGAGGTACCGCAGCTGAACCACTACACGATCATGTTGCATCCGTCCGGTGCGGCCCAGGTAGCAGCGGCGGTCCGCAGGCTGAGCTGGCCCATGGTCCCAGGTTCGGAGATCTGAGCCGTGCTGCGACTGCGAAGCAGCTCGCCGTTATCCGCTGACTCCGGCCTCCATGTTTTTCGATATCACGTCGACCGTCTTTTGCAGCTCTTCCGTGGGGCTGAACTCGACGACCTCGGTGCCGGCGTACAGCGTTGGGACGTGCCCGGGTGGCGCATAGTAGGCATCACCGGTTTCGAAGTGTTCTTCATGACCGTCTGCGAAGCTGTACTTCAGCCGACCCTTGAGCACGTAACCGAAGTGCGGGCACTGGCAACGGTCGTCGGGCAGCCCGACGAACAGTGGTGCCAGCTCAGCATCGGCTGTATAGGTTTCAAAGCCGACCGTGTACGGCCCGAAGTCCTCGAAGTGGCCTTCGTAGCCCTCGAGCTCCATCTGCTCGGATGCGCTGGACTTTGATGCTTTCGACATCTCGTCGTTCCTCTCTCTTTCGTTGGTTTACGCCCGGGCTCCGACGGGTTCTTCCGTCAGTTGGCGCATGAGCCCGGCCACATTTGTCATGCACCAATAGCCGACAAACTTTCCACCTGAGAGACGGAAAACCTCCGCCGACTCGGCGGCTACGTGGCGGCCACTGGCGGGAATGCCCCTGTACTGGCCGTCGTGGGTTCCGGTCATCGTGGATCGGACAAAGACCCGATCGCCCTCGGCGATGAACTCGTCGAGCGCGATATGGAGATCGGGGAACGCCTTGAAGTAGCTGAAGCATCCACGGCGGACGCCTTCAGCAATTCGCTCGTCGGCAAAAAAGTCGTTGACCGCGTCGAGGTTGCGCCCGTTGAGGACTTCCGCGTAGTACTGCTCGATTCTGGCTTTGTGATCATCCTGAACCGACATTTGTCGCTCCTTTCATTCAGTCGACGGCCTTAGTATCCGACCCCGCGAATCCGCCAAGGTAGGGGCAAATCCCCTATTCAGGGCCCCAGGTGTCGGATGGCATAGGCGGCCGCTTCCGAGCGTGCCTTGACGCCGAGCTTCTCGTAGATACGCCCGAGGTGATGCTCCGCCGTCTTTGGGCTAATGAAGAGCCGTGCGGCGATCTGCTTGTTGGACAGGCCTTCGCTGACGAGCCGCAAAACCTCAGTCTCGCGCTTGCTGAGCAGCCCTAATCCCTTCGGGCCCGTACGGCCCGCGACTCCTAGTGACCGCATGAGAGCCGCAGCCATAGCCGCCTCCCTGGTCGCGCCCAATGCATCGAGCTCATCGCGTGACCGGTGCGCGACATCAGCCGCAGCACCCGGTGAAATTTCGGCCAGCACCTGCGCGAGCTCAAGCCGGGTACGCGCCGTCTCAAGTCGAAGCCCCAGGGCGGCGAACGCGTTGAGCGCTTGCCGAAAGAGATCAGCCGCGGCAATATCTCCGCGGCGAGCTGCGACCCTCGCATGAGCGAGATCGCCCAGAGCCGCCATACGCTCTCGACCTGAGCCATCGGCAAGTTTTGCGAGCTGCACAGCGGCCTCGCCTGCCTGGTCGACATGGTCTCGAGCGAGCCTTGCCTCCACGAGCTGTCCGAGTAGCGGGGCAGCGAGCAGATTCGAGCCTCCGATCTCATCAAGCCGGCGTACCAGAAGCTCCTCGGCGGCCTCGGCGTCACCGCGGGCGAGCCTGAGCGAAACCGCGGCCGCCACCGCGTCCGGGTCGTCGTCGAAGCCGCTCAGGAGCCGTTCCGCCTCGTCAAAGCGGCCTTGCATGATTCGGATCTCCGCGAGCCGCACCGCGGGGTGAAGGCATCGTGAGCGCTGGTCGGCCTCGGTGAGTTCTCGAATCGCGGTCAGCAGTTCCTTCTCGGCGGCATCGATCCGGCCGTCCGCCGCATACACGTCCGCGCAGCAGGTACGGCAGAACGCGAGAAGGGTTACGTGGTCGTATTTACGGACGAAGTCCTCGAAGACCGCTCCCCACTGCTGCTGCCGCTGGGAATCCCCAGCAAGATCACAGGCCAGCATCAGACTGCACGCAACATCCGCGAACGTCTCCAGAGTCGCCGGCTCCCCGCTCATCGCGGCAGCCATCGCCTCGTCGAGCCGACCCAGGCCGCTGTCCACATGTCCGAGTGCGACCTCTGCCAGGCCCAGCTGGGCAAGGGCTCTAAGTTCGAGGTCGGCATCGCCGCTGGTCAGCCCGACCTCGAGGGCGGCGCCCGCAAGGGCGGCTGACTCCGACGAATCAGCTGTCCGCTCCGACCTAGCAAGATCAAGCCATCCTCGATCGGCACTAGGAGCGACATCGCGCAGCAGTCGCTCGGCTCTCGCCAGCCAGCCGCGGGAGGCCGCGTCGTTCCCATACGCGAGTGCATACTCGCGCGAGAGCCAAAGGGCGATGCGAGCCGCTCGCGCGAGGTCGCCGTCACGGCGGAAACCGGCGTACGCGCGCTCCCGATTGACGATGGCGCCGCGCTCATCACCCAGCCACCACAGAGCCCGACCCAACCCGTCCAGGGCATCCGGGACATCCGAGCGAGCGAGCAGATCAGTGAACGCGTCGCGAGCAGCCGTCCAGGCTCCTGTCGCAAGCGCCTCGTACCCCTCCGCCAGCGCCGTCTCCGCTGGAACGGTGCTCACTCCGACATCGTCCCACTCGAATCTGTGCAGCACACGACCTCAGATGACGACGTTTGGCGAGACGAGCGATGTCGTAAGTTGCCATCGTGGATGCCGAGATTCGTACCGCGGTCGAGGCATCGCATTTACGGGTGCTGCCACCCAATGCCCTGGACGAACTGATGGTCGGCGCAGTCAGGACACGGATAGCGGCGGGATCGGTGACACACCGAGAGGCCCGCAGCCGCCGTATTTCGACGTACGTGTCCTTCGGGAGTTCCGCGCTGAAGAACTGATCCGAACTGAGCGCGACCGGATCGTCATCGTCGATCCCGTCCAGCTCAGCCGCGAACAAGGGTGGAACCAAAGTCTCTGACAGCTCGGCCAATTACAGACAATCGCTAACTGCTGCAACTGCAGATCAAGTGTTCCTGCGGCGATGATGGTCGAGTGCAACAGGCCGAGCGACCGAAGTTTGCGATCTGGGAGATCGCGGCCGTCGCGGCGGTGCTCGCCGTGTTGTTGTTGATCATGGTCAACCGGTACGGCCCGCACCGCGATGAGCTGTACTTCGTCTCCGCTGGCCAGCATCTGGCTTGGGGGTATGCGGATCAGCCGACATTTACGCCGCTGCTGGCCCGGCTTGCGACCGAGCTGGCGCCGCACAACCTTCTGATGCTCCGACTGCTGAGCCTCATCGCCATGGTTCTGCTCGTCGTCTGCGCCGCCGCCTTCGCCCGCTTACTTGGCGGCGGCCGGGCAGCCCAACTGCTCACCGCCAGCACTGTCGCGGCGTCGGTGATCACTGTGACGCTGGGACATCGGCTCAGCACCGCCACGTTCGACACGCTTGCCTGGACCGCCGTGCTGTTGGTGGTTGGCTACGCACTGCAAGACGACAGGCCTCAGCTCTGGCTCCTTGCGGGCCTCCTTGCCGGGCTCGGCCTGAACAACAAGACCGCTGTCGCTGTCTTGCTTCTCGCGATCTTCGTCGGCGTGTTACTCGTTCGGCCAACACGCCATCAGCTGCGTACGGCGTACCCGTGGCTTGGCGGCCTGATCGCGTTGCTGCTATTGCTTCCAAACCTGATCTGGCAGTTTCAGAACGACTGGCCGGTGCTGGCCCTCGGTGCCGACATCGCCGATGAGTACGGCGGCTTCGCCGGCCGGTTGGGGCTGCTGGGTCAAGCGCTCGCCATGTTCTCGCCGCTCATCGCGATTGTGTGGATCTATGGATTGGTCCAGCTATTTCGCGATCCGGCGTGGGCCAAGCTACGGCCCATCGGCGTCGCGTTCCTGGTGTCGACGGTGGTCTTTCTGATCACTGCAGGAAAGGGCTACTACCTGGCCGGAGCAATTGTCCCGCTCGTGGCTGCCGGCTGCACCGCGCTGGCTGCGCGCTGGTCTGCTCGCGGACTCGTTGCCAGCGGTGTCGTACTGGCGCTGTCGGCCGCCGCCGCATGGCCGGCGTTCGTCCCAGTGTTGCCCGTCCGCACGTACGCCGCATCGTTGTATCCCGCCCTCGATTCGGACCAACTGGAAACGATTGGTTGGCCCGATTACGCCACTTCCGTACGCGCAGTGCTCGACTCGCTGCCAGCCGATCAGCAGGCAAGCGCTGTGGCTTTCACCCGCAACTACGGGGAGGCGAGTGCGCTGGAGTGGTACGGGTTCCCGCGTCCGGTAGTCAGCGGTCACAATGCCTTCGGTGCTTGGGGACCGCCATCCGAAGGCAGCACGCCGGTGATCGTGATCGGGCTGGAGGACCCGGGCACTAGCTTTACCGACTGCCACTCCGCAGCAGTGATCAACAACGATGCAGGCGCCGACAACGAGGAGCGTGGCCGGCACATCTGGGTTTGCGCCGCACCGCAAGGCGGCTGGGTCCAGCAGTGGCCACGCTTGACCCATCTCGATGCCTGAGGTGCGTCACCGAGATCGGTACGGCTCAGAAGTGATTTGTATAGGACAGGAAGCGCCAGCTGTCGGCATCCGCGAGCAGGTGATATGTCGTGGTCGTGTCGCGAAGCACTTTCCCGTTCGGGTCGACTGCGTTCCAGCGGACAGTTGCAAAGGCTGCGTGCTCAACAAGGGGATAGGTTTCGATCGACCGGCGACGAATTTGTCGCACCGGCACCCCGATACGCATCCATGATCGTCGCAAAATGATTGCGCAGGGCATCACGATCGCCAAGATGAATGGCAACTCCGCCGCGAATGGCCAAGAACGGGTAGAGGCACAGCTCCGTGACGGCCTCGGGGTTATGAGCGCTATACCTACGGGCGTACTCCTGCACGAGCGACTCGACAGTGATCATGAGCGGACTGTCGCAGTATGTGCGGCCAACCGTCAATCTGGAGCCGTCTCAGGGGCGTACGGAATGTAAGACCGGGACCAATACCGATAGCCTTCGGCCATGCCGACCGTACGTCTGCACGGGGGGCCGACCCTTAGCTACCGGGAGTGGGGACGGCCAGATGCCGCAGTGGTGTTGTTGTTACACGGTCTGACCTCGTCAAGCCTGGGCTGGCGAAATGTCGCGCTCGCACTTGGCGACCGATTTCGGGTGATCGCGCTGGACGCGCGCGGGCATGGCGACAGTGAGTGGACTCATGACTACTCCTTTGAGCTCATGCGTGATGACGTCGCTCGATTCATGGAAGGCCTCGGCATTCTCGCCGCAATCGTCGCCGGTCACTCCATGGGTGCTGTGACGGCGTATGAGTTGGCGGCGACCAGACCTGAGCTCATCCGGCTGCTGGTTCTGGAGGAAATGCCGCCACCAGATCCTGCTAATCCACCAAGACCCATCCCACGAAACCCGGAGCCGGGAGCTGACTACGACTGGCGTGCCATGATCGCGGTGCATCGCTGGCGTAATGCTCCGCCACCGGTTTGGTGGAATTACGCGTCTCAGATTCAGGCGAGCACGCTGGTACTTGGTGCTGCACGCAGCACCCTGTCGCAAGACCGCCTGCAAGAGCTAAGCCGCCGTATTCCGCGCGCGACGTTCGCTTCCATGGACTGCGACCATGACGGGCACGAGGGGCGGCCAAGCGAGTTTCTGCGCCACGTCGAGCCGTTCATCTCCTGGTTCGCCAAGTAACTCCCTCACCGACGTAGGGAAGCCCCCACCTATCCTTGGTGCCATGTCGGTCATCGCTGCAGCACCGCGCCGTAAGAAGCGAGATGGGCTGGCGCGGGCGCTGCGACGGAACGGCATTCCTCGTGATCCCGACCTGAAAGTGCCGCTTCCAAAGAGGCTGCTCAAGAGCAAGCTCGCTTGGTTGACCGTGGCGATGATCTTGGTCTATCTGACCGCCGTGCTGTTGCTCTACCACCAAGTGGTGCCCGATCGCGAGTTGCCGGGCGGCACCCTGCCCGGACTAGGCACAGACGCGATTCCTATCGCCGCCAAGTACGCCGCCGTCACTGCCATACCTCTCTCCCTGCTCTTTTTATGGGCAGACCGATATCGGCCACAGCGGTTCTGGGTCTGGCTCATGACCTTCGGTTGGGGCGCGTGCGTGGCGACATACATCTCTGCGCAAGTCAACACGTGGGCGGCCCAGCATCTGAGCATCATCGGCGACGGCGACCCTGCCACCGCCGCGCGAGCCGCCGTTTACGTCGCGCCCTTCGTCGAAGAAGCATCGAAGGCCACAATCCTTTTCTGGCTAGCGATCTTGATGCGCTACCAGTGGGTCAGCCGCCTCAGCGGGATTGTGCTGGCCGGGCTATCGGGTGCGGCCTTCGCCTTCACCGAGAACATCTTGTACTACGGCCGCGCCTACCGATACGCTGCGCGCACCTTCGGCCAAGTCCCGCCCTTGGAGGCACTGCAAAACCTCTTCGTGCTGCGCGGCCTGGTGACTTTTTTCGGGCACCCGCTGTTCACCGCTATGACGGGCGTCGGGCTCGCGATTGCCCTGCGCTCCAAGAGCAAGATAGTGCGGGTTGTCGCACCGCTCGCCGGGTATTGCGTAGCAGTGTTCTTGCACATGGCGTTCAATGCGACGGCAAGCCTGATGCAAGGCGGCAGCCTGCTCTTCATTTACCTTGTCGTGGCGTTGCCGTTTGTCATTGGCATGATCATCTTCGTGGTCCGGCAGCTCTTACGCGAGGGTCGGCTCATCCATGAACGGCTTAGTGACTACGTCCGGTTGGGTTGGCTGCCCGAGACTGACCCCGAGGCAATGTCGCGGCTCCGGACCCGGCTTCGCGCACTCTGGCATGCGCTCTTCGAAGGTCCCCACACATTTCTTGCAACGATTCGCATCCAAAGGGCGGTCACTGAGCTGGCATATCTGCGGGATGCCTTAACCCGGGGAATCATCGACGAGACCGGTCGAGTACGGGAGAAGGAACTCTTGGCCAAGATCAGAGCGACTCGCGGCGAGGCAGTCATACTGCCCCAAGGTAGGGCGGCCTATCCATCCCTGCCGCGTCGCCGGGCTGGCGCCATCGACGCGTACGCACCGGCCAGCTACCCCGGTCCTGCCGGTCTCGGCGGCAACTATCCGGCACCCACGGCGTTCCCGGCACCCACCGGCCTACCGCATGGCACGCCCGCTGCAGCTTATGTGCCATTGGGGCAGACTGCTACCCAATACTCAGAGGTCGACCCCACCTGGAAACCGCCGGAAGAGTAGGGAGCCGTAGATGGCCGGCAGGCACCTGACGCCGCTGGAGTCTGCGCTTACACAGCTGCGCGCCGCGGTGGTGCCGGTAAAGCTGCCCCTGCCACTGCCGGGAGCTGATCAACAGCGCACGGTCGTTGGAGAGATCATTCGGCAGCTCGAGGACTATGTCATGCCCCGGCTGGCGACCATCGATGCTCCGCTGTTGGCCGTGGTCGGCGGCTCCACCGGTGCGGGCAAATCGACCCTAGTCAACTCCCTTGTCGGTCGGCAGGTCAGCGCTCCGGGCGTGATCAGGCCGACTACCCGAGCGCCCGTGTTGGTGCATCACAGCAGCGACGCGTCGTGGTTCACCGACGACCGGATCCTTCCCGGCCTGGCTCGCTCAACCGGAGCGAACAAGGATTCTCGCTCCCTGCAATTGGTCGTCGATGACTCCATTCCTCCGGGGCTCGCACTGCTCGACGCACCCGACATCGACTCAGTGGTCGTCGAGAACCGGCAGCTCGCCACGCAGCTGCTGGCGGCGGCCGACCTCTGGCTCTTCGTCACCTCCGCTGCCCGGTACGCCGACGCAGTGCCCTGGAGCTTTCTCCGGGAGGCGGCGGAGCGCAGCGCCGCGGTCGCAGTCGTGCTTGATCGGGTCCCGCCACGAGCCATGACCGAGGTGCCGCCACACCTCGGACATCTCATGAGCGAACGCGGCCTTGGCGACTCTCCGCTATTCGCCGTTCCGGAAACGACGGTGGACTCTGACGGTCTGTTGCCGGCCAGCGCCATTCAGCCCATCCGGGGGTGGCTGGCAGCCCTGGCCGCCGACCAGGCCAGCCGAGCCAAGGTCGTTCACCAGACCCTCGACGGTGCGATCGGTGCGCTGGCCGCGAGAGCGCCAACCTTGGCGCGCTCGATCGATGAGCAGCTCGACGTGATCGACCAGCTGCGCGCTGAGGCCGACCGCTCCTACGCCGAAGCGGTACGCACCGTAGGCGTGCAAACCGCGGATGGCACGCTGCTGCGCGGTGAGGTGCTCGCCCGCTGGCATGAGTTTGTCGGCACGGGGGAGTTCTTCCGGGCGCTCGAGCAGAAGGTCAGCTGGCTACGGGACCGGCTCGTGGCTGCGCTTCGCGGCGAACCGCCTGGTGCCGGAAATTTGAAGGTCGCCGTCGAGTCGGGCCTTGAGTCTTTGTTACGCGAGGAGGCCGCTGCGGCGGCCGAACGCGCTGAAGCCTCGTGGCAAGCAAATGCGGCTGGGCGATTCTTGATTGAAAACGCGGGCATCGATCTCTCGCGGTCCTCCGATGACTTTGATCGGCGTGCCACCCGAGCCATCCGTGATTGGCAGGGAGCAGTGCTCGACCTGGTCGCAGACGAGGGCATGACCAAGCGCTCCAGGGCCCGCTTTTATGCACTCGGTGTCAACGGAATCGGTGTCGCTTTGATGATCGTCGTCTTTGCCCACACCGGTGGTTTGGTCGGAGCCGAGATCGGCGTTGCGGGAGGCACCGCGGTGCTGGCCCAGCGGATCTTGGAGGCGGTCTTTGGTGATCAAGCCATCCGGCGGCTGGCCCAGACCGCAAAAGATGATCTTGATGCTCGGGTGCAGGCGCTGCTGGCAGATGAGCTAGTGCGCTACCACAAGGTCCTGGACGGACTCGCGGTCGACTCCGACCAGGCCGAGCGGCTGCGTGCGGCGGCCGCGGCAGTGGAGTCCGCCCGCGAAGGGGGTCTGCCTGTCAGCGAGGCGGACGAAGCGGCGCTGCCTCCCGGAGAGCGGCGCCTCGCAATCGACGCCCCAAGGGTGAGCCAAATACCTACGAGTGAAGCCTCCGAAGATAGCGAGATCGTTGACGGGGAGCTGGTCGATCAACCGCGAGAGGAGTTCCGCTAGTGGCCGGCCGGACCCTCGGGCTGCTCAGCCGCAAAGACGTCAGCGCGCATCTTGTTGATCATCTCCGGGCGCTCGGCGAAGCTGTCGAGTTGTGCGAGGGTCGGGTTGCTGCGGCTGCGCTGGCCGAGGCCCGACGCGTTGTTGATCAAGCCGACCGGCGGCTTGCCATATCTGGCAGCGCCACCGTAGTGGCGCTTGCTGGTGCCACCGGCTCGGGCAAGTCCTCCATCTTCAATTCCTTGTCGGGCACCACCTTGGCGACCGTCGGCGTACGCCGACCGACTACTGCTCATGCCATGGCTTGTAGTTGGGGCGACGAATCGGCCGAGGATCTGCTGGACTGGCTGCAGATTCCACGCCGGCATGCGTTGCCGACCGACCCGGCAATGGACGCCGCACTCGACGGTCTGGTACTGCTTGATCTTCCTGATCATGACTCCACTGAATTGGACCATCGGCTGGAGGTCGATCGACTTGTGCAGCTGGTGGACATGTTGATCTGGGTAGTGGATCCCCAGAAGTATGCCGACGCCGCGATTCATGATCGTTATCTGAAGCCGCTGGCGCAGCATGCCGAGGTGATGATGATCATCTTGAATCAGGTCGACAAGCTCACCGGCAGCCAGCGCGAGCAGTGTCTGAATGATTTGCGGCGGCTGCTGGACTCGGAAGGCCTGGGCAAGGTTCCGGTCATGGCAGTCTCGGCGTTGACCGGGGAGGGCGTGGAAGCGCTACGCGAGACTCTGGCCAAGCAGGTCGCGGAGAAGCAGGCAGCCGCTCGCCGCCTGGCGGCTGACGTCGCACTAGCCGCCGTCCAGCTCAGCGCTGCCTCCGGGAGCACGAAAGTTACGCCGCTGGCGCGCCCAAGCATTGACCGACTAACCCGGCAGGTGGCCATCGCGGCGGGTGTGCCAGTCGTGACCGAAGCTGTCGGCAACGCCTGGCGGCTGCGGGGCGGTCTGGCCACCGGTTGGCCCGTTTTGGCCTGGATCGCCAAGTTCAAGCCCGACCCGTTGCGGCGGCTGCATCTGGATCGGCTGGGCGTGGGCCGCCGGCACAAGGAGATCGATCCCGCTGGCGTGGGTCGTACGTCGCTGCCGGCAACCTCGGGAGTGCAGAAGGCTCGGGTGGATACGGCGGTGCGAACTCTTGCCGACGAGGCAGCTCAAGGCCTGACCCGCGGTTGGGCCGATGAGATCAGGCGGGCCGCCCGCTCGTCAGAGGATGCGTTGCCCGATCGAGTTGACCGTGCCATTGCAACAACCGATCTAGATCTTGCTCAGCATCGCCGGTGGTGGCAGCTGGTTCGGGTGCTGCAGTGGCTGCTGGTGGCCACTGTGATCGTCGGTCTCGGCTGGCTCGGGTTGGCGTTCCTGCTGGCCTATCTGCAATTGCCGCCGCTCCCAGAGGTGACCTGGTGGGGATTGCCGGCGCCAACGGTGTTAGCAGTTGGCGGCGTACTGGCCGGCTTGTTATTGGCTGGCCTGGCCAGGATCTTTGTGGAAGTAGGCGCCCGGCGGCGTACGGCGCGGGCACGGCAATCGCTCCGGGCGGCGATCTCGCGGGTGACTGGCGAGCTTGTCATCGAGCCCGTGAAAGCCGAGCAGGCGCGGTACGAGAACGCGCGACGGGCTCTGGAACGCGCGATGACGGCGTAAGACCAAGAAGATCACACCTAAACAGCGAAATCCCGACGCCAGCCGAGTGCAAACGATAGGTTTCGCGCATGACTGTTCGGGGGCGTTTCCTCTCTGGTTTGGTAACCGCGGTCGCAGCGCTGGCTGCAGTCACCACAGCTGGCACGCTGCACGCTGCAGCTAGCGCTCCCACTATTCCGTATGTTGCGCTGGGTGACTCCTATGCGGCGGGACAGGGCGGTGGCACTTATCTCAATAGTTGCAAGCAAACCGCCGAGGGCTATCCAGAGTTGCTTAACCGTGAAAGCCGCATTCAGTTGCAGGCGAATCCAACATGCAGTGGCGCGAAGGCTTCCGAGATGGCCGCGCAGTTGAGCAAACTGGAGGACGATACGCGGCTGGTCACCTTAACCGTTGGAGCTGCCGATCTGGGTCTATCTGCTGTGCTAGGTGTGTGTACCGACCCCACCCGAACGCTGGCCGACTGCCTAGAAGCGATCGAGCACGCACGCGAGGACCTGTTGCCGGAGCTTGGCAGCAATCTCCCAAAGCTGTATGCCGATGTGGCGGAAGCGGCGCCTAACGCGCGAGTGGTGGTGACTGGTTATCCGTACCTTCTTGAGCCGACGGCCCCCTTCCCAACGGTGCTCATCGCGGCGATAAACGGCGCAACCGATGCACTTAATAGCACCATCGAAGGAGCTGTCAGCGATGCCAATGACGCCGATATCAATATCCACTACGTTGACGTGACCGAAGAGTTTGCGGGCCACGGCATTGGCGCGGAGCCTGAGCTACTTTTCATCCACCCGCCGGGTGTTCCAGACGCTTTTCACCCGAATGCCACTGGCTACCAGGCCTATGCCGATGCCATCTCCGCCGCATTGCCAGGCGGATGGTTAGACAAACAAAAGCAATTGGGCTGAGGTCCTGCGACTCCTGAGCTGACCAGAACGCAGACACTTTCTATCCACAGGCAAACAGGCCCTCCGAGCGTCATCCACAGATTTCCCGCTGACCGAATGATTTGAGCCGGCGTCCGCATCCTGATTGCGAAGACGCATTTGTCAGTCGGAAAGCGAAAGGACGAGCCGATGGAGGCACAGGTACACGTCACGGGCTACGCCGGAACTGAGGTCGAAACCCGCGGCAACGGAACGGTGTCAGCATTCAGACTTGCGTGTACGCCACGCATCAGAACCAAGACTGGCTGGAGTGATGGCAATACAACCTGGATTGAGGTGGCCTGTTTCCGCACCTTGGCTCAACACGTAGCGCAGAGCGTGCGCAAGGGCGATCCCGTCCTGGTGGTCGGCAAACTGCGGACCAACATCTGGGAAAGGACGGCCAGAGTCACGAGCGACTTGTGCTCGAAGCTGAGGTGGTCGGTCACGACCTCAATCGCGGGACGTCGGCGTTCCGCCGGCCACCTCACCTTGCCGCCGCAGAATCTCGCGAGCCTGACGAACCGCCGGAGGACGAGGTGGAAGTCGCAGGTTTGAGCCTGGAGGAGCGGGCTGCTCAAGCCGCACAGGCTGTACAAGCCGCCTGAGGCAGTCCGCACCGGCCCTACGGGTCGGCGTCAGGGCGGACTGCGGGGACTCAGGCGGTGGGCAGGATTCGACCGCACGACTGCGCGGCAGCGCTGCGCGTCAGTGCGCGGATCCGCGCTCACAGGTGACGCACCATGTCAGGCTGGCCATACGCTGGCCACCGGTGGTGCGTCACCGCTCATCTGGTGGCTGTCGTATCCGGATCGCTCCCCGGCGTAACATCCCGGCGAGCGGAGCGAGCCACTAGATACAGCGAGCGGGGGAGTCTTTAGACGCAACAGCACAACGGGCGGTGCAATCCAACTTTGAGCGCCGCGGGCCGCCATCTAGGGTTGGCCCTTGCAAGGTTCGCGTCCAAGTGAAGGTTTCCCCGTTTCGATGCCTGAGTTCATCTACACGATGCACAACGTCCGCAAGGCCCTTGGTGACAAGGTCGTGCTGGACAACGTCACACTCTCGTTCTATCCCGGCGCCAAGATCGGCGTTGTCGGGCCTAACGGCACCGGCAAGTCGACTCTGCTGAAGGTGATGGCAGGGATCGAAAAACCCAATAACGGTGACGCCATGCTCGCCAAGGATGCGAGCGTTGGGATCCTGCTCCAGGAACCGCCGCTCACTGAAGGCAAGACGGTCCTGGAGAACGTCGAGGAGGGCGTTGCCGATGTGAAGGCGCTGCAGGCTCGGATGGAGGAGCTCGGCGTCGCCATGGGAGAGCCGGACGCCGACTTTGACACCCTGATGGCCGAGATGGGAGAGGTTCAAACCGAACTCGACGCCCGTAACGCCTGGGACATCGACTCCCAGCTTGAGCAGGCGATGGATGCGCTGCGCTGCCCGCCGCCTGAGGCCATGGTGGACATTCTCTCCGGTGGCGAACGGCGGCGGGTAGCACTCTGCAAGTTGCTGCTGCAGCAGCCAGACTTGTTGCTCCTGGATGAGCCGACCAACCACCTCGATGCGGAGTCGGTGCAGTGGCTCGAGACGCATCTCAAGGCCTATCCCGGCGCCGTACTCGCTGTGACGCACGACCGCTACTTCCTCGACAATGTCGCGCAATGGATCCTCGAGCTCGACCGCGGGCGGACTCACCCGTACGAGGGCAACTACTCGACTTACCTTGACACCAAGAAGGCTCGACTCCAGATCGAGGGTCGCCGGGATGCAAAGCGCGCAAAGATCCTGGAGCGGGAGCTGGAGTGGGCCAGGTCCAACCCTAAGGCGCGCCAGGCCAAGAGCAGAGCACGACTGTCACGCTATGAAGAGCTTCGAGCGGAGGCTGAGCGCAGCCGGAAGCTGGACTTTGAGGAGATCAATATCCCTCCAGGCCCACGGCTCGGCAGCAATGTGCTCGATGTGCGGCAGCTGGTCAAAGGCTATGGAGACAGGCTGCTCTTCGATGGTCTGAGCTTCTCACTGCCGCGGGCCGGCATTGTTGGTGTGGTTGGTCCGAACGGTGTGGGCAAATCGACACTGTTTCGCATGATCGTCGGCGAGGAGGAGCCCGACTCCGGTGAGCTGATCCTTGGCGACACGGTGCGGATCTCGTACGTCGACCAAGCCCGCTCGGGACTCGATCCGCGCAAGAACGTCTGGGAGCTGGTATCCGACGGCCTCGATCACATCAAGGTAGGGAGCTTCGAGATGCCTTCGCGCGCGTACGTCGCATCCTTTGGCTTCAAGGGTCCGGATCAGCAGAAACCCGCCGGTGTGCTTTCGGGCGGCGAACGGAACCGCCTCAATCTGGCACTGACGTTGAAGATGGGCGGCAACCTGCTGCTGCTCGACGAGCCAACCAATGATCTTGACGTCGAGACCCTGCAGTCCTTGGAGGATGCCCTCCTGGAGTTTCCCGGCTGTGCCGTGGTCATATCACACGACCGTTGGTTCCTTGATCGGATCGCGACCCACATCTTGGCTTGGGAAGGTGACGATGACGATGAGGCCAAGTGGTTCTGGTACGAGGGGAACTTTGCCGACTATGAGGCAAACAAGATCGCTCGTCTCGGCCTTGAGGCCGCCCGTCCACACCGGGTGACTCACCGCCGCTTGACCCGTTGAGCCGCGACTCGGTGGTCAGCGAGAAGCTCCGCCAGAGTGATGGCCCGGCGGTCGGCAAGCTGAGCGAGTTGGGTGCGGCACGAGAAGCCGTCGGCCAGCACGATTGCGTCGGGGTGGGCTGCCACCGCTGGTAGCAGGTCGTGTTCGGCCACCTTCACCGACACCTCGTAGTGGCCCTTCTCGACGCCGAAGTTACCGGCGAGCCCGCAGCAGCCGCCCACCGTGGTCACTGTTGCTCCCGTACCTGCGAGCAAGGTGGCATCGGCCTGCCAGCCCAATACGGAGGCATGGTGACAATGCGGCTGCACCACCAGTTCGAGACCTGTCAGGTCCGGGGGTGTCCAGTCCGGCGTGCGCGCTAGTAGCTCTGCCAATGTGTGTACGCCAGCCGCGACCTCGGCGACCCGCGGATCGTCCGGTAAAAGCTCTGAGGCGTCACTGCGCCATACGGCGAGGCAGGACGGTTCCAGGCCAACCACTGGCGTCCCAGAGGCGACAATTGGATGCAGGATGTGGAGGGCTGCGCGCAGGTGTCGTCGAGCGCCGCCGAGCTGGCCGGTGCTGATCCAGGTCAGCCCGCAGCAGGCTGGTTTTTGCAAGATCTGCGGCGCGTAACCGGCCGCCGTCAGCACCGACACGGCTCCCTCCACGGCATTCCCAGTGAAGCAGTCGGAGAAGGAGTCGACCCAGACGACCACCGGGCTTCCGATCGACTCTGGAACCGCAATCCGCCGGCGTGCCGCGACTGAGGCGAAGCGGGGAAGCGGGCGGCGCTGATCAACACCAGCCATCCAGCGGACCAAACTTCGCACTCCGGGGGTGGCGGTACTGAAGTTGATCACGCCTGATAGCACCTTGGCTCTAGTGATCAAGCGGCCCCAGCGGGGCAACCACCCCAGCGCGTAATGGCTGCGCGGCCTGATCTTGTGGCGAAACGTGTGATCAAGAACTTGTGACTTGTACGCGGCCATGTCGATCCCGGTCGGGCAGTCCCGCGCGCATCCCTTGCAGGACAGGCAAAGGTCGAGCGCCTCGTGCACTTCAGGTGATCTCCAGCCCTGCCGGACCACCTCGCCGTTGATCATCTCCTGAAGCACCCGGGCCCGCCCACGGGTGGAGTCCTTCTCCTCACGAGTGGCCTGATATGAGGGGCACATCACTCCTAGACCGCCCGTCGTGTCGGCCAGGCACTTCCCCACGCCGGAGCAGCGATGCACGGCCTCGGCGAAATCGTCGAACCGGCCAACCAGCGCGGCGGCTCGCAGATCGATATTCACGGGGCGGGGGTCAACCAATACCCCCGGATTGAGGAGGTTGTCTGGGTCGAAGGCGGCCTTGACCTGACCGAACACCTCAAGCGCAGCGGGTGAGTACATCGCGGGCAACAGAGCCGATCGGGCGCGGCCATCTCCGTGCTCACCGGAAAGCGAGCCGCCATACTGGGCGACCAGTTGCGCCGCGTCCTCGACGAAGGCCTTGTGGCGGTCAGCGCCGCCTTCAGTGGTCAGCGGAAAGTCGATGCGCACATGTACGCAGCCGTCGGCGAAGTGCCCGTACGGCAATCCAGCAAATCCATGATCAGCAAGCAGCCGGTCGAAGTCCCGCAGGTAGGAACCGAGATGTTCCGCCGGCACTGCGGCGTCTTCCCAGCCTGGATAGGCCGGGCTGGTCAGGCTGACGCCAGCAAGACCGGCGCCATCCTCCCGAATCTTCCAAAGCGCCATGGCTTGGGCCGGATCGGCGACCACGAAGCCATCCAACGATCCCGTCGCCGCCAACAAAGCGTCGGCTCGGGTCCGCAGCTCGGCCATATCGTCGCCCACGAGCTCCATAAACAACCAACCGTCGCCGCGTGGCAGCGGCGGCACCGCGGTGTCGCCCCGGTTGCGGCGTACGACGTCGACAATTCGCCGGTCCAAGCCCTCGCAGGCAGTCAGATGCGGATCAATAATCATCGGCGCCGCATCGGCGGCATCAGCCATCGTCGGGTAACCGAGCGCCAGCATGATCTTGTAAGGAGAATCTGCCACCAGCCGTACCGTCGCTGAAATGATCACAGCGAGCGTGCCTTCGCTCCCAGCGATGAACCGTGTCACATCGAAGCCGTTTTCAGGCAGCAGATGCTCCAGGCTGTAACCCGAGACCTGCCTGTCGAATCGCCCGAACTCGGTACGGATCGTGCCGAGATTTGCTTGTACGACGGACTTCAAAGCGGCAAGACTCGAATAATGATCATGGTGTGGCGCGGCGGTGTCGAGATGGATTTGCTCGCCCGAACCGGTGATCATCTCGAGCGCCACGACATTGTCGCCGGTCTTGCCATATCCCAGCGCGCGTGGCCCACATGCGTTGTTTCCGATCATGCCGCCGATGGTGCACCGGTTGTGGGTTGATGGATCCGGTCCGAAACGCAATCCGTACGGAACAGCGGCTTGCAGCGCCGACTGCACGACGCCGGGCTCGACTCGGGCCGTGCGAGCTTCCGGGTCAATCGCGATGATGCCGTTGAGATAGCGCGATGTATTCAAGATCAGTCCGGGACCGACCGCGTTGCCAGCGCATGAGGTCCCGGCGCCCCGAGTCGTCACGGGCATGCCGACGGCTCGGGCCGCGTCCAGAACGGCGGCCACATCGTCGACGGTCCGCGGCTGCGCGACAGCTTGTGGAACGACCCGATAAAGCGAGGCATCGGATGAGTACAGCGCGCGCGTGAGATCGCTGGCATCCAGTACTGCTCCGACACCGCGTCGACGGAGCTGGAACTCCAGCTCGGCGACCTCGGGGGAGACAGCGTCGGTCTTGGGCATGTTCGCGTCTGATCGTAGTTCTCCAGCTAGACGGGTCCGCGGCCAAGCTCAGCGGGCACTAAACTTACCGGTGAGTAACTTCAGCTCTTCCAGTTGGAGGCGTGATGAGGCGGACGATGTTCGACGAGGACCACAACACCTTCCGAGAGAGCTGTCGGACCTTCGTCGACCGGAGTCTGCGGCCACATCAGGAGAAGCACATCGCCAATCACGAGCTCGGCCGGGAGGTTTGGCTAGAGCTCGGTAAGCAGGGCTTTTTGGGGCTCAATGTGCCTGAGGTGTACGGCGGCGCCGGCGTCGACGACCTGCGGTTCTCCCTGATCTTGGCCGAGGAGCTGTCCCGCTTGGCCTTCGCATACTCCTCATGCATCGGCATTCACACCAACTGCGTCGCGCCGTACCTGGTGGATCTGTGCACTGAGGAGCAAAAGCAGCGTTGGCTGCCGAAATTCTGCACTGGGGAACTGATCACCGCCCTGGCTATGACCGAGCCGTCTGGTGGCTCTGATCTTGCGGCGCTCAAGACTCGGGCGGTACGCGATGGCGACGACTGGATCCTCAATGGCTGCAAGACCTTCATCACTAATGGCGCCTCCGCCGACCTCGCCCTAGTTGCAGCGCGTACGAGCCCCGAAGGTGCCAGGGGAATCACGCTGTTCGCGGTCGAGGCGTGGATGCCGGGATTCGAGCGCGGCCGGAAGCTGGACAAGGTCGGTCAGCCGGAGGCTGACACAGCCGAATTGTTCTTCGACGACGTGCGCGTGCCCGCCGAGAACGTGATCGGAGAGGTTGACCGGGGCTTCTCCTACATGATGCAGCGTCTGGTTGCGGAGCGGATCGGCTCAGCGGTCAACAACCTCGCTCACGCGCGGCAGATCCTCGAAGAGACGTTGGAATACGTCAAACAGCGCACCGCTTTCGGGATGCCCGTCGGATCCTTTCAGGCGAACAAGTTCACCCTTGCCGAGCTACAGACCCTGGCCGATGTCACTCAGGCATTCGTCGATCAATGCGTGCTAGAGGCTGTGCAAGGCACTCTCACCGCAGGTGATGCGGCGAAGGCGAAATGGTGGTCGGCGCAGGCACAGAACGACATTCTCGATGCCTGTCTGCAACTGTGGGGTGGCTATGGCTACATGAACGAATACCGGGTCGCCCGCGCTTGGGCCGACGCCCGGGTGGCCAAGATCTGGGCAGGCTCGAACGAGATCATGAAAGAGCTCATCGGCCGCGACCTGGGGCTGTGATCATGATGCCCCGTGTCGATCTTGAAGGTCCGCAAGCTGTCATCGTCTCTGCGGCGCGTACGCCGATCGGTCGCGCCCGCAAGGGGTCACTCAAGGACGCCCGCCCCGATGATCTTGCAGCCGGAGTGATCGACGCCGCCCTTACCAAGATCAACGCCCTTGACCCGCACACGCTGGACGATATCCTCGTTGGCTGTGCCGAGCCGCGGGACGAGCAGGGTGGCAACATGGCGCGCCGGATTGCGGTGCAGCTGGGACTGGATGGCGTCCCGGCTGCCACGATCAACCGTTTCTGCGCCTCCAGTGTCCAGACTGCGCGGATTGCCTTCCATGCGATCAAGGCGGGAGAGGGTCATGCCTTCGTCTCGGCCGGAGTCGAGTGTGTATCCCGATATCGCGGCTTCGGCTCTGCCGGCGTGGATCCGGACGACACTCACAATCCGATCTTTGCCGAGGCCGAACAGCGCAGCCTGGCCACCGCCATGGACAACCGACGGTGGCACGATCCCCGTGAGGACGACCTGCTTCCCGACATCTATATCGCGATGGGCCAGACGGCCGAGAACGTCGCGACGCTTCGCGGTATCTCCCGAGCCGAGCAGGACGAATTCGGCGTGCGGTCGCAAAACCTCGCAGAGAAGGCCATCGCCAACCAGATCTTCGAGGCCGAGATATCGCCCGTCATGCTTCCCGACGGCACCATGGTGACCACTGATGACGGTCCTCGCCCCGGAACGACGATCGAGGCGGTCTCGGCACTCAAGCCCGCATTCCGCGCGGACGGGACGGTGACTGCAGGCAATTGCTGCCCGCTCAACGACGGAGCAGCCGCCGTCGTGATCATGAGCGACCAGCGCGCCGCCGAACTCGGCCTCACACCGCTCGCCCGCATTGTGGCGACAGGGGTCAGCGCTCTCAGCCCGGAAATCATGGGGCTGGGGCCCGTGGAGGCCACCATTCGCGCGCTGGCCAATGCACAGATGACAATCAAGGACATAGACCTGGTCGAGATCAACGAGGCTTTCGCGGTCCAGGTGATCGCTTCAGCACGAGATCTCGGCATCGATATGGAGCGCCTGAACGTGCATGGCGGCGCGATCGCCCTGGGTCACCCGTTCGGATCTACCGGTGCACGGATCATGACGACCCTGCTTAACGCGATGCGCGTGAGAGACGTCCAATTCGGCCTCGAGACGATGTGTGTCGGCGGTGGCCAAGGCATGGCAATCATCCTGGAGCGGCTCGCCTAGACGGCCGTTATACCTCGGGCCTCGGGGATCCCGCCTTCCCCCATCCGAGTCGGAGGGTGTCGAGGGCCTGGTGAATAAGCCGGTCGAACTCGCCTGGCACCGATCTCGGGATTTGCCGGAGGGTCGCGAGTCTGGCGATTCCGTACACGGCGCCCCACGTGGCCGCGCAGGCCGTGGCAATCGGCGACAGCGTCATGCCGGTCGTGCGTCTAAAGTTTTGGTCGGCCCACGCATCGGGCGGAGCGAGGGAGCGAGCGTAGCAATCAAACTCGGATCGCGCGCGATCCGCGCTCACGAGATTCCCGCCGCCGATCTGCAGGAGGAGCCGACGAAACGCGTCGAAATAGGGGCTGAATCTCCAACACAATCGTTCCGTCGGATCCGACGAAGACGGCGGCTCCCCGGCGAACATCGCAGCGAGCGGAGCGAGCAATTAGACAGAGCGAGCGCAGGCGAGCGAAGCAATAAACTCAGCATGTGACCGAGACAACATTGCTTGCGGCACGGCCGGCTTCAGTAGGCGCCATGCTGTTGCGCCGAGTCGAAGCATCCTCTTCAAAGGAGGCATTCCGCTACATCGAGGATGACCGCTGGGTGTCATTGACCTGGTCACAGACCAAGGACAAGGCGTTTCAGCTCGCTGCGGGCCTGCTTGCCCTCGGCATGCAGCCCGAAGATCGTGCGGCCATTGCGTCCAACACCCGGATGGAATGGATCCTTGCCGACCTGGGGATCATGTGCGCCGCCGGCGCGACGACGACCATCTATCCGTCAACACAGCGCGAGGATGTCTGCTTCATTCTGGCTGATTCGCAGTCCAAGGTGCTCTTTGCCGAAGATGATCTTCAGGTAAGTAAGGTCCTTGATCATCTCGATGAGCTGCCCGCGCTGAGTACGATCGTGCAGCTGGACGGCAAGCTTGATCATCCGAAGATCATCGGCTGGACGGAATTGGAGAAGCTGGGCCGGGAGTATCTCGACGCGAATCCGAGCGCTATCGACGATGTCATTGCAGGAATCAGGCCCGAGGATCTGGCGACACTGATCTACACCTCTGGCACGACCGGCCGGCCCAAGGGGGTGCGCCTGGTGCAGGACTCCTGGACGTACGAGGGCGCGGCCGTGGAGGCGTTCGACATCATCAGCCCCGATGACCTCCAATACTTGTGGCTGCCGCTCAGCCATGTTTTCGGCAAAGCGCTGATTGCGATCCAGCTGTACATCGGCTTCACAACAGCCGTTGACGGCCGCATAGACAAGATCGTGGAGAACCTGGCCGTGGTTCAGCCGACCTTCATGTGCGGTGCGCCAAGGATCTATGAAAAAGTGCGAGCCAGGGTGATGACAACTGCCTCGCATGGAGTCAAGGCCAAGATCTTCCACTGGGCTTTCCGAGTCGGCCGCAAGGTATCCCCCATACGACTGGCGGGAGAACAGCCGTCGGGGTTGCTCGCCTTGCAGTACGCACTCGCGGATCGGCTGGTCTTCAGCAAGATCAAAGCCCGGATGGGTGGCAAGATCAGATTCTTCGTCTCTGGCTCCGCCCCGCTGAGTCGGGAGGTGCAGGAATGGTTCCACGCTGCCGGGCTGCTCGTGCTCGAGGGTTACGGCCTTACTGAGACCTGCGTACCTACCTGCGTAAACAACCCACGTGCCACACGTTTCGGCACCGTTGGGCCGCCAGTTCCTGGATCCCAGGTCAAGATCGCCGAGGATGGCGAGATCTTGATCAAGGGTCCGGGCGTGATGCGCGGATACCACAACATGCCAGAGGCGACCGCAGAGGCACTCAAGGACGGTTGGTTCGCGACCGGAGACATCGGCGAGCTCGATGAGAAGGGCTACTTGCGGATCACTGATCGGAAGAAGGATCTGATCAAGACCTCTGGCGGCAAGTACGTGGCTCCACAGAAGGTCGAGGGCCTGGTGAAGGCCGTCTCGCCGTACATCAGCCAAATCCTGGTCTATGGCGACGGTCGGAAATACGCCACGGCGCTGATCACGCTGGATCCCGAGGCCATCGAAGGCTGGGCCAAAGATGAAGGTTTGAGCTACTCCTCAACTGAGGATCTTGCTGGCACTCAGGAAGTCCATGAGCTGATCGAGGGGTCTGTCGCCCAGGCCAATCAACAACTCGAGCGCTGGGAGACCATCAAGAGGTTCGAGATCTTGCGCAGCGAGCTCAGCGTCGATAAGGGCGAGGTCACGCCGAGCTTGAAGATCCGGCGCAAAACAGTGGAGAAGAAATACGCCGACGTACTCAACAGCATGTACGACTCCGACTGACTCGCGTCAATCCCTCAAAACCTGACACTCGTTCGTGCGACACGCCTTCAAGCAAGATTCTGGCGACAACCAGCGTCAGATTTTGAGGGATTGTAGCGCTAAGCCTTGGCGCCGCCGTTGACGAAGATGACCTGGCCTGAGACATAACCGGCGTCCTCACTGCACAGGAAGCTGGCGACCGCGGCGACATCCTCCGGTTGCCCGATACGACCAAGCGGAATGTCCCGAGCGATGGAAGCCTTCCACTCCTCAAAGTCCAGGCCCTGGCGAGCAGCCGTTGCCGCTGTCATGTCGGTCTCGACGAACCCGGGCGCGATGGCGTTTGCGGTTACGCCGAACTTACCCAGCTCTAGCGCCAAGGTCTTGGTGAATCCGATCAAACCGGCTTTGGCTGCGGCGTAGTTGGCCTGGCCACGGTTACCGAGTGCCGACGTCGAGGAGATGTTGACAATGCGACCCCATTTGGTCTGTGTCATGTGGGTCTGGGCCGCCCGCGTCATCAAGAAGGCGCCGCGCAAGTGAACATCCATCACCGAATCCCAGTCACCGGTGCTCATTCTGAAGATCAAATTGTCCCGGATGATGCCGGCGCTATTGACCAATACCTGCACTGGTCCAAGTTCGGATGCAGTCTGCTGCACGGCATCGCCGGCAGCCGTCTCATCGGTAACATCGGCGCCAATGGGGATCGCGCGGCCACCATTTTCAACAATTTCCTTGACAGTGCGCGCACTGCCTTGCTCATCAAGATCAACAACGCCAACCGACATGCCGTCGGCGGCGAGCCGGAGGGCGATTGCGGCGCCAATGCCGCGCGCTGCACCGGTGACGATTGCGACTCTCATGGATGAGACCTTACGTGATCGTTGGCCTCGCAACAGCGGTCTTCTGACAGGATCAACGACCGTGAGGAGCCCTTCTACGCACAGCTGCCCGATGCGCTGGGGCGACATGGACGCCCAGGGACACATCAACAATGCGGCGTACCTGGACTACCTCCAGGAAGCTAGAGTCGCCTTTCTACTTTCTGGTTCACCGGTGCTGCATCGGCTGCTCGACTCCGGCATACTTGTAGTGAATCACCAGTTGGAGTACCTCAAACCCGTCGCCTTTAGTGACCGGCCTTTGACAACCAATCTCTGGGTCGATGCCATCGGTGGCAGCCGGTTTTCCATCGGATATGAGGTGTTTGACGGCCCCGATTTGGCGGCTCGGGCGCGGACGGGCGTAGTGCCATTTGACCTAGCCAGCAACACATTGCGGCGCCTTACGGCGGAGGAGCGGGAGCTGCTTGGCCGAGCCCTTAACCCGAGCGATCCGTTGCGTGTCCTGCCCAAGGTGCCGGTTCCGGCAGATCACCATCGTTATCCGCTGACTATCCGCTGGTCCGACGTGGACTCCTACGGCCACGTCAACAACGTGAAGTACTACGACTACATCCAAGAAGCCAGGATCAGCCTGGTGAATGACACTGTGGGCTGGGCGCCTGAGGCGGTCTGGATGGTGGTGCGTCAAGACCTTGAGTATCTGAAGCCGATCGACTTCAGGATCGAGCCGTACGAGGTCGGTACGGCAGTCTCAGCAATTGGAAACCGCTCCTTCACCCTGAGTGCAGAGATTACCGATCCGATTTCAAGCACCATCTATGCGACCGCGCGGACCATCGTGGTCGGCGTGTCGCCGCTGACTGCGAATCAGCGCTCAGCGCTCAATAAGTGGGTGGTAGACAAGGTGAGCTCTTGAAATGCGGAAGCCTCAAGTGCTTCAGGTGACGTCGATGTCGGTTACAGCTTGAGCCCAGGCATGGGCCCAGGCTGCTCGTCGAAGGTGTTCACCATCGAGTACGCGGCCCGTTCCATATAGGTCCACAGTTCATGCTCTTGCTGCGGCGTCAGCTCGATCTCCTCGATCGCATCACGCATGTGCTTCAGCCAACGCTCCCGCATGGCAGGCGTCACCGCGAATGGAGCGTGGCGCATCCGAAGCCGCGGATGCCCTCGCTGCTCGCTGTAGGTGGTCGGGCCTCCCCAATACTGCTCGAGAAACATCCGCAAACGCTCTTCGGCCGATGCAAGATCTGGCTCTGGATACAGCGCGCGTAGCGGTGGATCGGAGGCGACCCCTTCGTAAAACCGCCTAATGAGCGCCACAAACGTCTCATGGCCCCCAACGGCGTCGTAAAAAGTCTGGAGAGGTACGTGCTCGGTCATCGGGACCCATTGTCTATCAGGCGTACGAGAGGCTGGCAGGATGGGACGGCGTACGGCCCATATGCATCTACACCTTCATCGGGGAGGAGCCAGTCATGGTCGCAGTTCGCACCGCAGAAGCCCACTGGGAGGGCTCCCTAATGGATGGCCAGGGGGAAGTGGAGCTCGTCTCGTCTGGCCTCGGCCACTTCGAAGTCACCTGGGCGACACGCGCCGAGCAACCGAACGGTCATACCAGCCCCGAGGAGTTGATCGCCGCCGCTCACTCCACGTGCTTCTCGATGGCTCTGGCACATGGCCTCGCACAGGGCGGCAACCCGCCGACCTCGCTCGACACTCGTGCCGATGTCACCTTCGATCCTCCAGACATCACAGGTATCAAACTGACTGTTAGAGGTGTGGTACCAGGCGTAACCGCGGAGGAGTTCGAGGCGGCTGCGGAGGACGCCAGGCAGAACTGCCCAGTCTCGAAGGTGCTCACCGGCACCACGATCACGCTCGAGGCATCGCTCGCCAAGTAAGCCGCCAGCTCATGATCAGGCTGGCTCAGGTTCGGGTTCTTCCAACTCAGCCGGCGGCTCTCCGGGACCGCCTTGGCTGTAGTTGCCGACTCGGATGATCTCGCCGTTCCGGACGTACCACACCGTGCCGTCCTTGTCGCGGAGTTCAGTGACACGCAGGCCGATGCCCTCAACGACGCCTGAGGCCTTCTCCATGTCGACGTAATCGCCGACCCCGAGCTGGTCCTCCACGAGCATAAAGACGCCAGATACTAGATCTTTCACGATGCTCTGCAGCCCGAACGCCAGTGTGACGGCGACCACCGAGGTACCTGCCACGATGGTGGTGATGTTGAAGCCCATCTCGGCCAAGATCATCAAGATGGCGACCAGAAAGATCACGAACGTTACGGCGCTGCTAGCCAGCGAGCCGAGTGCTTCAATACGTTGCTTGCGACGCTGCGACGAGACTGTTGTCGCGTCGATCAATTTCTGCGTTACCTGATTACGCGATGTCAGCGGCCGATCTACCGCCCTTCGAATCGAGCGATTGATCATGCGATGGAGAACTCGCCGCAAGACAAACGCAGCGATGATCAACAGCACGATGCGGATCGGCTTGAACACCACCAACTGGGCGAGATCGTCTGGTATCCAGTCCGGCATGTGCCTCAGCCTAGGGTCTGTCCCGATCCCTCACTCGGATGACTCATTATCCTTAGCCGGTGACCGGCGCGGTGCAACAGAGCCGACAGGCCAAGATCAAGAGACGGTCGAGCTCGCGGACTTTTCTGGCGATCACTACCACCGTTCTGGCCTGGTCGTCGGCTTTTGTCGTGATCCGGTACGCCGCGCACGACATCCGGCCCGGCGCTCTCGCCCTCGGTCGGCTGCTCGTGGCGAGCGTCGCCCTCAGCGTCATGATGATCGGTCGCAAGCTCATCCGCCTCAGCGGTCGGGAGTGGGTCCTCACCGTTGTAGTGGGCGTCGCCTGGTTCGCTGGCTACAGCATCGCCCTTAATGCCGGCGAGCAGCACGTCGACGCCGGCACCGCGTCGATGTTGATCCAGTTTGCGCCGATACTGATCGGCGTGTCGGCCGGGATCCTCCTCGGCGAGGGCTTTCCACACATGCTCGTCATCGGAGGTCTCGTGGCGTTCGCCGGCACACTGATCATCGGCATTGCCACGAGTACGGGGAAAGCCAACCTGATCGGCGTCCTTCTCGTGCTTCTGAGCGCCACGCTGTACTCGATTGCATTGGTGGCACAAAAGGTTGTGCTGCGCCGTATCCCCGCCCTACAGGTGACCTGGATTGCTTGCCTCATTGGCGCCGTCGCCTGCCTGCCGTTTGCCGGTCAGCTGGCCGCGGACATCGCCGCTGCATCGACCTTGCAAATCATCGGAGTGATCTACCTCGGGCTCGTCCCGACGGCACTGGCTTTCTCGACCTGGGCGTACGCCCTCAAGCACAGCACGGCGGGAAGGCTGGGTGTCACGACCTTCCTTGTGCCACCGATCACGATCTTGCTCGGCTGGCTATTGCTCGACGAGGTGCCACCACCGCTCGCCATTGTTGGTGGGACGCTCTCTCTGGTTGGCGTCGCTATCGCCACGAGACCGCCGAGAAGGCACATCAGGGTTGCTTCTGGTAAGTAATTCGGTATTTGATGGCCTCGCTCGCCAAGCTCGCTGTGTCTAATGGCTCGCTTCGCTCGCTGCGATGTTCGCCACGGAGCCGCCGTCTTCGTCGGATCCGAAGAAACGATCGTGTCGGCGCCATCAACTCCGTTTCGGCGCGTTTCGTCGGCTCCTCCTGCAGATCGGCGGCGCGAACATCGCGGCGCGGATCGCGCTTTTGAAGCCGCCTAGTTCGTCGTCATTCGCTGAGGAAGAAGGCCTCCGCTTCCTCTTCCTCCTCCTCCTCACCACGGCGGCGCCCGATCCGGTGCTACGTCGACTTTCGATAAGTGACTCGTCCCATCCAAATGGTGGCGACCACCGGGTCGGGCAGTTCGCGGCCGTGCCAGGGATTGTTGCGTGACAGCGAGGCTGAGGCGTTGCGGTCGACCACCGCGCGAGCGCTCGGATCGATCAGCACCACGTTCGCCGGCTCACCCACGGCGAGCGGACGGCCCTGATCCGCAAGCCGCGCAATCTGGGCTGGCATGATCGAGATGCGCTTGGCCAGCTCCGCCCAGCTCAGCAGATCCGAGTTGATCATCGTCTCGATGACTACGGCAAGCGCCGTTTCCAGTCCGAGCATGCCGAATGCCGCCTCAGCGAAGGCATGTTCCTTGTCATGCCGTGCATGGGGTGCGTGGTCGGTGGCTACGGCGTCGATGGTTCCTTCGGCCAGCGCTTCTCGAAGGGCCGCAACGTGCTCATGCGGGCGAAGCGGAGGATTCACCTTGTACGTCGGGTCGTAGCCGAGCACCTCGCTTGTGGTGAGCATGAGGTGATGGGGCGCGACTTCGGCCGTCACATTGATGTTGCGCTGTTTCGCCCAGCGGATGACATCGACGGTCTCGGCGCACGACACATGACACACATGGAGCCGCGATCGCGTGAGTTCTGCAATCTGAACATCGCGGGAAACGATGCCGGCTTCCGCCGCGGCAGGCCAACCAGGAAGCCCCAATTTCCCGGAGATCTCACCCTCATGGCAACAAGCGCCCGCTCCAGCCAGCCCCGGATCCTGGGCATGCTGCGCGACAACTCCGTCAAAAGCGCGGACATACTCCAACGCTCGTCGCATCAGGCGTGCATCCCCGACACAGTGACCATCGTCGGAGAACACCCGTACGCCGGCGCTGCATCGGGCCATCAGCCCGAGCTCAGCTAGCTGGACGCCCTCCAGGCCCTTGCTGACAGCTCCCACCGGCACGACCTGGGCATGACCGTCACGAGCACCCAGCGCGGCGACGTGTTCGGCAGCCTCCGCCGTATCGGTCACCGGATCCGTGTTGGCCATTGCCAGTACCGCGGTGAAGCCGCCCCGGGCCGCGGCCAGCGTGCCTGACTCCACGGTTTCGGCGTCTTCACGTCCGGGTTCACGGAGATGGGTGTGCAGGTCAACCAAACCGGGCAACGCGATCAGCCCGTCGGCGTCAAGCTGCTCTAGGTCAATGCCGGCGTCCGATGGATCCACGAATCGACCATCGCGAACCAGCAGATCAGAGGGGCCGCGGCCCAAAAGATCGGCACCGCGGATCAGCAGATCACTCACTCGGCGCCTCCCAGCAGCTCATACAGCACGCTCATCCGCACCGAGACTCCGGCTGCTACCTGGTCCAAGATCAACGAGTTGGCCGCATCGGCGGCATCGGCTGATATCTCCAGGCCGCGGTTCATGGGTCCGGGATGACAGATCGCCGCTCCCGGCCTCATCGCCTCCAGCCTGGGACGAGTCAGGCCATAGCCGATGGTGTACTCGCGCGCCGTAGGGAAGTACCCGCCGGACATCCGTTCTCGTTGCACGCGGAGCATCATCACGATATCCGCATGGGGGAGTACTTGATCAAGGTCGGTACAGACCAGTACCGGCCAGCTGTCGATTCCGGCGGGCAGCAGTGTGGGCGGCGCGACCAAGATCACCTGCGCGCCCAGGGTGTTGAGCATCAGCACATTGCTGCGGGCCACCCGGGAGTGGGTGATGTCTCCGACGATCACCACCGTCTTGCCGTCGAAGCTTTGTTGATCGGGGACGGTCTGCCGAAAATGCCGTCGGATCGTGAAGGCGTCCAAAAGAGCTTGAGTCGGGTGCTCATGGGTCCCGTCACCGGCGTTGAGCACATGAGCATCGATCCAGCGCGAGGCCTGCCACGGCGCCCCCGAGGCAGGATGCCGGATCACCAGCGCGTCGACACCCATCGCCGCGACGGTGAGCACGGTGTCGCGCAGCGATTCGCCCTTCGATACCGAAGACCCCTTCGCGCTGATGTTGATCACGTCCGCCGACAACCACTTGCCTGCGATCTCGAACGAAGATCGGGTGCGGGTGGAGTCTTCGAAAAACAGATTGACCACCGTACGCCCCCGCAGCGCCGGCAACTTCTTGACCGGGCGCCCTTGCACTAGCGACATCTCTTCGGCAAGGTCCAAGATCTCGGTGATCTGATGGCGATCAAGATCGGCAGCCGACAACAGATGCCGCATCAGGCCTCCCCGCGAGTGGCGTCGTCTGCCGGTTCGATGCTGACCCGATCTAGACCGTCCAGCTCGACCAGCCGTACGCTGACATGCTCACCCGTCCGGGTCGGGACATAACTTCCGACATGATCAGCCCTGATCGGCAGTTCGCGATGGCCGCGATCGACGAGCACCGCCAGCCGAACCGCATGCGGCCGCCCGAGATCGCCCAGAGCGTCCAGGGCGGCTCGCACCGTACGTCCGGAGTAGAGCACGTCATCGACCAGCACGACGGTGCTACCTTCCACCTCGGCCGGTAAATCCGTATGGCCCACGGCTCGCGTGGGATGCTGCCGCAGGTCGTCGCGGTACATCGTCACGTCAAGCGCGCCCACCGGGACGCGTGCTCCTTCCAGGTCATTCATCACGGTGGCGAGCCGATGTGCGAGCGGCACTCCTCGAGTAGGAATCCCCATCAGCACCAGGCCCTCGGCCCCTCGGTTGGCTTCCAGGATCTGGTGAGCGATCCGAGCACAGGCCCGGGCAATCTGGTCTGCATCCATCACCACCCGAGACGCCGCAGAACCAACCGCGGTACCGGGCCCTGGATCATCACGCTGGGCTTGTGGCGCGCCGGTACCTGACAACAATCCTCCTTGTGAGTGCGCCTCGGGCGCTCTCGAGCTCAATCTTGGGCGGTTCGCAGCCTCCGCGGAACCACCCCGGGGCGATAGCGTAGGGCCCGTGAATGAACTCCTGAGCATGCTAGTGCCTTTGGAAACGTTCTCGGGGTGGCCACGGGTAGATGACCCCTCAGTCTTGGCCTCCCTCACCGTGTTCTTCGGGATTCCAATCTTGATCGCGGTGATCGTGATCGCACTCATCGAGGTCGGCGCCAGGGCGGGCTCTCGGCGTGGCGACATTGACACGAGCGACCCTCTCTGGGTAGGCGCCCGAGAGTCCGCCGAGGTGGAACCGGTGAGCGACGACTCGGGCACAGTGATCGGTGATCAGGCGACGGCCGACGCCACGACGGCCGAGGAGAGGGCCGAGGGCGACGACACCGGCGAGCACGTGGGTGGCGCGGGTGCCCGCTGGTGATTCGTTCACCCCAGGCCAGCGTGAGTGGCTCGAGCGTGCTGTTCGCAATGCCGAAGCCGCCTCCGGCCTGACATTCTCACTGTTCGTCGGCGTCTCGGAGGAGGATTCCCGGACGTACGCGGAATGGCTGCACCGCGCCCTCGCCGATCCTGATCATTCAGTGCTGGTGATGTGCGACCCGGAGTTTCGCAGGCTGGAGATCGTTACCGGCGTCGCAGCCCGCAGAGTACTTGATGATCTTGAATGTCGTTTGGCGGCGGCGGCCATGCAGACTTCGTTCGCCGGCGGCGACATCGTCGGCGGTTTGGCTGTCGGTATCCAACAGCTCGGGGAGGCCGCGCGGCAACCAAGGACGCTGCACGCCGGCCGCCGGGATCTGGGATAGTGCTCCCATGCGTGTACACATTGGCAGCGACCACGCCGGATACGAGCTCAAGAACTATCTGATCAATGCTCTGACCGAGGATGGGCATGACGTGGTTGATCATGGACCCGAGGCCTATGACGCCGAGGACGACTATCCGGTTTACTGCATTCCGGCTGCCGAGGCTGCGGTCGCTGACCCCGGCTCCTTGTGCGTTGTGCTAGGCGGATCAGGCAACGGCGAGCAGATCGCCGCGAACAAGGTGGTCGGTAGCCGAGCGGCGCTGGCGTACGACCGGGATACCGCAACGCTTGGCCGACAGCACAACGACGCGAATGTCATTGCCATCGGCGCTCGGATGCATACCGAGGAAGAGGCCTTGGAGTTGGTACGGCTCTTCCTTGCCACGCCGTTCAGTGGCGATCCTCGGCACGCTCGTCGCATCGCGCTCCTTGCCGATTACGAAAAGACCCGCACGCAGTGATTGCTGCGCTCGCCAAGCTCGCTGTATCCATCATCACCATGCAATGGATCAACGCAACCGTGCGCAATGCGGCTTTTGCGCCGGCCTTTCTCGGGTCGCCGTAGCCGAACGGCTAGTCCCTCAAAAATTAACGCCAGATCCTCCCAATCCGCCGACACGCCGGGTGGACGTGCAACGGGCGTCAGCTTTTGAGGGGATTGCTGCCGTGACACTAGCGAGTGAGGCAATCAAGTCCGGATAGAAACAGCGAGCGCCAGCGAGCGGAGCAATCAAGCACGGAGCAATCAAACCCGCCGGCGTCCGTCGACTCGAGCGAGTAGCTCGTCGATGACCTCCGCCGCAATCCGCTCATCGTCTAGGTCCGGGCGGGATACATCCCGCCCTCGCATGGCACGGTCGAGAGTGACCAACCCCGAGACACCGTCCCGCCCGAAATCACGCGGCCAAAGCTCGCGCGGATCGTGCGCGTTCCCCGAGTAGTGTGTTCCTCCGCCGTGCGTTCCTGAGGGACGACCCCCAGGTGGCACCGCACCTGTCATGACTGCCACGCTAAAACAGATTTGCCGACTGCGTGAATGATCGCAACGGAAGTGTTACGCGCCAGTAGCCAAAGCTATATCGGCTGAGGAGGGAACGTGCCGGAAGGCCATACGCTGCACCGGCTTGCCCTGGACCTCACCGAAACCTTCCGCGGCCGAGTTGTCTCGGTTACCAGTCCGCAAGGCCGGTTCGCTGAGTCGGCCGCACAGCTGGACAAGACACGGATGATCCAGGCGACCGCGCATGGCAAGCATCTGTTTTGCGAGTTCGACGGTGATCGCTTGCTGCATATCCATCTGGGTCTGATCGGCAGCCTGCAGCTTGGCCCGCCGGAGTCGCCTCGTGGTGAGGTGCGTGTGCGGATTGCGACCGAGCAGGCGGCCGCCGACTTGCGCGGCCCGCAGCTCTGCACAGTACGGACGCCCGCCGAGGTGGCGCTGCGCCTCAGACAACTCGGTCCCGACCCGCTTCGACCGGACGCCGATCCTGATCTTGCATGGCTGCGGATTCGTCGCGCCACGAGGCCAATCGCAGCACTACTCATGGACCAGACGGTCCTATCCGGAGTGGGCAATGTGTACCGAGCGGAGGTTCTGTTCCGCAACCGGATCAACCCGCATCGTCAGGGCAACAAGCTGAGTCGGCGTAGCTGGCTTGGAATTTGGACTGATCTTGTCGACTTGATGCCGCAAGGCGTTCTGACCAACCGGATCGACACCGTACGCCTCGAGCACACGCCCGAGGCGATGGGCCGGCCGCCGCGCAAGGATGATCATGGAGGTGAGGTCTATGTCTACCGGCGGGCCGGCATGGCCTGTCTGGTCTGCGGTTCCAAGGTGCGTACCGAGGTGCTCGCCGGTCGCAACCTGTTCTGGTGTGGACGATGCCAGCGTCGAGGATGATGATCTTGGTACGGATCACCGCGAGAATGGGTAAGAGTGCGGCGTGACGAGCCGGGCGGTAGGCCAAATCCGATGAGCGTGTCAGAACTTCAGACAGGGTTACCCGTAGACGTGCTGACCGTCTTGGCAGGTCGGGTTGTGCATCTGACCGGTCAGCCGGGTGCGCGACCTCCCACCGTGCTACTCGGCGGCTGCGGAGTGCCTAGCTATGACTGGGATCTCGTGGCCGAGTTACTGCCTGATTTGTCGCTGGTACGTCTTGACCGGCCTGGTCTGCTCGGTTCGCCGTGGCCGGACGAAATGCCTCGACTGAACGCCGAAGTGGCGACGCTGGCGGCGCTGCTCGAAACTGTCGGGCCAGCCATCGTCGTGGCTCATTCGATGGCCGGCTTCCACGCCGAAGCCCTCGCAAGGCAGCGGCCCGATCTGGTCGCAGGGCTGGTGCTGGCCGATTGCAGTGTGGAGTTGGTGCCACGCCGACCGCGACTTCAGCGCGGTTGGCTCTGGCTGGCACGCCGGGTGCGCCGCATTGCGGCGGTTCGACTTGTTGGGAGGCTTTCCTCGTTCAGTCAGCGGTTGTTGGTCGCGGCACAGAGCCATCGCAGAGTGAGCGAGCGAGTCAGCTCGTTAACGAGGCAAACCTTCCGCGATCCCGACACGATCGCCAGCGTCCTTGCGGAGCAGGCGGCGTACGCCGAACAGGTCTGGGACCTGGCCGAATTGCGCAAGGCCTATAGCTGGCCAGGAATCCCGACTGTTGTGCTGACTGCCGCCGAGAAGGGCGGCGCCCGCTGGATTGCCAAGCAGGCGCAATTGGCCGAGCTGCTCCAGGCACTACAGGTTGTCGTTGCCGACTCACGGCATCTGATCATGATCGACCGGCCCGACGTTGTCGCGCAGGCGGTTCGTGAGCTCCGTGCGCGCAGGAATGATCATGACTGAGATAAAGCCGATCCCGTTGGTCGTGGAGTTGTGGTACGCCGAGGATCGGCCTGATTTGGCAGATCCCCGGCTGCTTCAGGGACTGCGGAGCTTGTCTGCGGACGTCCAGCCCCAGATGGAGTCAATCATCGTCCCGCACGGCAATGGCTCGGCACCACTGCTGACCGTGATCATGCCCGGCAGCCCGCTAGGCAAGGATGGCAAGGCCTTGCCCGATGTCAGCCAAACCTGGGACTGGGAGGACGCCGAGGCTGCGGTCGCACGCTGCCGAGGCAGCCTGTTGGTGACCGAGATGTCAGGCGAGGAGAGGTTCGGCGCTGGCCGAACGCCGCAGGAACGCTGGAATGCGATGAGCGACGTCGTTGCCGAGTTGATCCGACTTACCCAGCCGACCGTCCTCAGCTGGCCGCAGAGCCAGCGGGTTGGCGACCCTAAGCTGTTCGCCGCCGGCGATCTTGATGGTCTTATCAACGTGCGATATTTCAGCATCGCCAACGATCCAGGCGCGATGGTGATGGACACTCTTGGGCTGTATCTTTTCGGCCTCCCCGACGTGCAATGCCATTTTCGAGACCGGGAGCCGGGCGAGATCGCGACCATGCTGTTCTCCACCGCGGCCTACCTTTTCCGGTCCGGCGACGTGATCGCTGACGGCAACACCATCTCGGGTCCGAACCCTGATGAGCGACTGATCTGTTTCCGTGAGCCGGCCTTGCTCGAGCCGCGGCGGCAGGTGATCGATGTCGATCTTGGCGACCCGTACGCGGCGGGCAAGCGGAACCGATCGGCCTGACCAAGAAGACGGCGGCTTGGTGACGCCCCACCTTGTCGCTTCGCGCCCCACCTTCTCCCTTGACGCACTACCTATAGGTGGGGCGTCAAGGGAGAAGGTGGGGCGTCAATTGCGGCAATCCTGGAACCAGGCCACGAATGTGACACGCGCGGCAGCTTTAATCGTCGATTGCTCTAAGCGCGCGGCGCACCGAGAGCAGTTCTATCTCCGGATGGTACGCAACAAGCTGTTCAACCGCGTCGAGGACATCGACCAGATGCGCCCGATCCGCACTGACCGCGGCTACTCCAATGGCGGCACGTCGATGCAAGTCAAGATGATCAACTTCGGCAACACTGAGCTCGAACCGCTTGCGAACCTCAGCGATCAGCGGACGTACCACCGAACGCTTCTCCTTCAGCGAGTGCACATCGCCAAGCAACAGGTCGAACTCCAACGCACCCATCCACATGGCCATGCCGACAGCCGAAGGATTAGCCGCAGATCTTATCCCCGGCGACGTCTTGGACTAGCGTCGATAACGGAGCTCCACAGGTGTTGTGATCGTGCACTCGACAAGGGAGTGAGACAACGACATTGACCGAATTGCGCAACGCCCGTCATCTCAGTGTTCATGATCTTCGCCGGCGCATCAATGAGGGTGACATCGATACCGTCATTGTCGCTTTCGCCGATATGCAAGGGCGGCTGCAGGGCAAGCGATTGCAGGCCGCCTACTTTGCCGAACAGGTTCTGGATCAGGGGACTGACATCCCGTCCTACTTGCTCGCAGTCGACACCGATATGAAGATCGCCGATCGCGATGACCTGGCGTTCGCGGATCAGGCCATCGGTGAGATGAAGCTAGTTCTCGACCTACAGACCATCCGATTGCTGCGACATCAGCCGGGCGCCGTGATGGTGCAGTGCGATGTGATGTGGCCGGATAAGACGCCGGTCGTACAGTCACCGCGAGCGATCTTGAAGCAGCAGCTCGCGGTCGCGGCGAGCCGCGGCTACGCGGTTCTGGCAAGCATGGAGCTGGAGTTCATGGCGTTTCACACCAGCTACGAGGATGCGTGGACAGCTCACTATCGTGATCTTTCTCCGGCCAGCCGGCACAATGCCGGTTATTCGATCATGAACGGCACGCGGGTGGAGCCGCTGCTGCATGCCATCCGCGATACTGCGTACGCCGCAGGGATCGATATCTCCTCGCTCAATGCGGGACCTAATCTAGGGCAGCATCAAATCCGCTTCAGCCAGCAGGATGCCTTGACCTCGGCCGACAACCACGCGGTCTTCAAGATCATCGCCAAGGAGATCGCCGCTCAACAAGGCAGGTCGATCACCTTTATGGCGACCTACGACGAACAGCAGGCCAACTCCTGCCGCATCCAGCTATCGCTGCACAATCAGGAGCCCGGGAACGATCAGCTTCCCACCGTGCTCTATGAGGCCTTCGTCGCCGGAGTCTTGACCACCCTGTACAACTTCACGCTGCTGTACGCACCCAACATCAACTCCTACAAGCGGTTTGCCGGCCGATCGCTTGCGCCAACGACGATCGCGTGGGGGCGAAACGATGGCATGTCAGCGATCCGGGTCATTGGCGAGGATGGATCGGCGCGAGTCGAAAATCGTGCTCCGGGCGCTGATGCGAACCCCTATCTCGCGCTGGCGGCAATGATCGCAGGCGGACTCCACGGGATCGATGCTGATCTGGAATTGGGCCCGGCGCTGACTGACAATGCCCACACGTCTGACTTTTCAAGGATTCCTTGTACGCTGCTCGAGGCACGGCAGGCCTTTGGTAGCTCGCAGATCGCCCGGACCGCTTTCGGGGACCAAGTCGTCGATCACTACACCACGATGGCTGATGTCGAATTGGCCGCGTTTGAGGCGGCTGTGACCGATTGGGAGCTAAGGCGCGGTTTCGAAAGAATGTGAGAATAGGGGCCATGACCGCGATGGGGGGAAAACAGGGGCGGCCTGTTATCGGCCTGACCACCTATCGCGAACAGGCTGCCTGGAGCGTCTGGAACATGGCAGCCGACCTACTGCCCTCCGTCTATACCCGCTCCGTCGAAGCTGCCGGCGGAGTGGTCATGCTGCTGCCGCCACAACACGAGGGCATGGCCGAGGTCGTCTCCCGCCTTGATGGATTGATCATTACCGGTGGTGCGGACGTCGATCCGGAGCGCTACGGCCAGATTCCCCATCCGACGACCAAAGTGCGACGGGATCGAGACGCCTGGGAGTTCGCCCTGCTTGATGTTGCTGACCGGATCGGGCTTCCGACGCTCGGCATCTGCCGCGGCATGCAGATCATGGCTGTTCGGGCGGGTGGTTTGCTCGAGTAGTATCTACCTGATGTTGTGGGGCATGAGGAGCATGCCCCCGGCGGCAACGCCTTCGGCTGGACCTCGATCAGCACTCGAGAAGGCTCGCGGGTCCGAACCTTTGTCGGTGATCGTATTCAGGTCAGTTGTCACCACCAGCAATCGGTCGTCAGCCATCCCGGCTTCGAAGCCACTGCTCGGGCCGCGGACGGGACCATTGAAGCCATCGAGGATCCCGAACGACCGTTCTGGCTTGGGGTGCAATGGCATCCCGAAAGTGGCGATGACTACGGTCTCTTTCTCGGCCTCATCGAGGCTGCCTCGGGCGTCAACGCCCGGGCGTGAGTTAGGGCGGGTCGATCCGATGGAGCGCTGGATCATCGGCCGCGAATGTCCGGACGGGGCCCGGCGGTGTGTCGCGAGTCTCGAAGCGGACCGTCACTCGACCCAGGCCGGAGCCCCAGACCCAGCCGCGGCCGTGGTGATCATGTTCGACGTCTAGGCCGGTTGGCCAACCCTGAGGGGCCGGCTGATCATCGGATGTTGGGTGATCCTCCACGGCGTCCTCGGCCTGATTCTCGGCCGAGCGATCAGCAGCGAAGAGATCCTCCTGTAATACATCCGTCAACCCGGAAGCGCCGACTCCAAGGAGCCGAACTCCGCCGGTGGCGTCGACCGCTGTGAGTAGCGAAATGGCCACCGAGCCGATCACATCGGGGCGATCCGTCGCATTGAGCAACGTCCGTGATCTTGTCAGGGTTGAGAAGTCGTGCAGCCGGACCTTGATCGTCACCGTGTGGGCAAATAACCCAGCCGCTTGCAGCCGTGCTGCCACCTGGCGCGCGTCACGAAGCAAGATCGCGGTGAGCTCCTGGCGAGAAACAAGATCACTGTCAAAGGTGTCCTCGACCGAGATCGATTTTGTCTCACGATCAGGCTCGACCGGCCGGTCGTCCCTCGCGTACGCCAGATCGATCAAGGCCTGCGCATGCGTTTTCCCAATCACCTGCGCCAACTCGTCGAAGGCGCAGCTCTGCACATCAGCGACGGTATGGATACCAATCCGATGCAACTTTTCTTGCGTGACCGGGCCGACGCCGGGAATGACACCGACTTGCATGGGCCGCAACAGCTCCAGCTCATGGCCCGGCTCGATGATCGACCAGCCATCTGGCTTGGCCAGCTCGGTAGCTACCTTGGCGATGAATTTCGAGGTGGCAACGCCGATCGACGCCGTCAGGCCGTGCGTGGCCGTGCGCACCTCGTCCTTGAGTTCCTTGATCAACAAGATCAGTCCGGGCCGGCTGAAGTCGACGCCCTGGTTCGCGGCCCGTAGATCGACGAAGGCCTCATCCAAAGACAGCGGCTCCACCAGCGGTGACAGCCGGCGTAGCACATCCATCACCTGACGGCTTGCCGTGTGATAGGCCCCGAATCGCCCGGTCAGGAACGCCGCTTGTGGGCAGCGGCGGCGGGCCTCGTGCGTCGGCATCGCCGACCGTACGCCGAAAACTCGAGCCTCGTACGAGGCGGTCGCGACCACTCCGCGCTGGCCAAGACCGCCAACGATGACAGGCTTTCCGCGCAGCGATGGCTTGTCGCGCTGCTCGACGGATGCGAAGAAGGCATCAAGATCGAGATGCAGTAGGGAAGCCTCGCGTCGCACTTGCTGCTACCGCTTCAATAGGTTGCAGGCACCGATGGTCATTGAGCGGCCATGGGGCCCGCGACAGCCAAACAGACACCAGTAGTAACTGGATGCATCGCTGGCCAGGCAAATAAGCTTGATGACATCAATTCCAAGGCCCATCGCCATCACGTCCACCAATCTTCCGGCCCGCCGCAATCCTGCCAGCAAAAGGGCGAGGTGGGAGCGGCGCGGACACTCATGCCGAAGACCTCGCTGGTATGGACGGCGACCTTGCTCGTAGCGTTGGTACCCCAGGGGTCGAGGTGTACCGATGAGAAGGGGCTGTCGTGCCCGAAGTAATTAATGGTGTCAACCGGCGCAACGTCGAAATGTGGCCGGGACGGCCATATCCGCTTGGCGCAACCTTCGACGGCACCGGAACGAATTTCGCCGTTTTCTCCGAAGTGGCCTCGAAGGTAGAGCTTTGCCTTATTGGCGAGGATGACCATGAGACCCGCATCGAGCTCATCGAGGTCGACGGCAATGTGTGGCATACCTACCTTCCGCGTATCCAGCCGGGCCAGCGTTACGGCTATCGCATCTACGGCCCGTACGCACCTGAGCAGGGTCATCGCTGCAACGCGTCGAAGTTCTTGTTGGATCCGTACGCGAAGGCGATCAGTGGCCAGATCGACGGGCACCAGTCTCTGTTCTCCTACCGGTTTGCCGACCCAGCCGAGTTCAACGATCTTGACTCCCTCGGCCACACGATGTTGTCCGTCGTCACCACGCCGTACTTCGACTGGGGTCATGATCGACCACCACGACATCAATACCACGAGAGCGTCATCTACGAGATGCACGTAAAGGGTCTGACCATGACCCATCCCGGCATCCCAGACGATGTTCGCGGCAGCTACGCCGCAATCGGACATCCGGTGATCATCGAGCACCTGGCCTCGCTCGGAATTACCGCAGTTGAGCTGCTGCCGGTCCATCAGTTCGTCAACGACAGCCATCTCGTTGATCGCGGCCTATCCAACTATTGGGGCTACAACACCATCGGCTTTCTGGCCCCGCACAACGGCTATACCAGCGATCTCGATCTTGGTCAGCAGACCACGGAGTTCAAGGCGATGGTCAAGGCATTGCACGAGGCGAACATCGAAGTGATCTTGGACGTGGTCTACAACCACACCGCAGAAGGAAACGAGCTAGGCCCCACGATCGCTTTTCGCGGCATCGACAATGCGGCCTACTACCGGCTCGTCGACGGTGCCAAGCAGCACTACTACGACACCACGGGCACCGGCAACAGTCTGCTGATGCGCAACCCGCACGTACTGCAGCTAATCATGGACTCGTTGCGCTATTGGGTCCTGGAGATGCACGTCGACGGCTTCCGATTTGATCTTGCTGCGACGCTGGCGCGGCAGTTCCACGAAGTTGACAAGTTGTCGGCGTTTTTCGACATCATCCAGCAGGACCCGGTGATCTCCCAGGTCAAGTTGATTGCCGAGCCGTGGGATCTTGGCGACGGCGGGTATCAGGTCGGCAACTTCCCGCCGTTATGGTCTGAGTGGAACGGCAAATACCGCGACACCGTACGCGACTTCTGGCGCGGCGAGCCGGCGTCTCTGGCCGAGTTCGCCTCCCGGCTCACTGGATCAAGCGATCTTTATGAGCACTCCGACCGGCGCCCTACCGCCTCGATCAACTTCGTTGTTGCGCACGACGGCTTCACGCTACGTGATCTTGTCTCGTACAACTACAAGCACAACGAGGCCAACGGTGAAGGGGGTCATGACGGCGAAAGCCACAATCGATCATGGAACTGCGGTGTAGAGGGCGAGACGGACGATCCTGCGATCAATGCGCTGCGGCTGCGACAGCAACGCAATTTCATTACCACCATGATGGTGAGTCAAGGCGTTCCAATGCTGGCCCACGGAGATGAGCTGGGTCGTACGCAGCACGGCAACAACAACGTGTACGCCCAGGACAATGAGATTTCCTGGTTGAACTGGGATCTCAACGCCGACCAGAAAGACCTGCTGAGTTTCACCTCGGCGGCGATCAGCTTACGGAAAGCCCATCCAATACTGCGACGGCGGCGTTTCTTTGCCGGTGACGCCAAACATGGCGGCCGAAGCGACCTCGGCGACATCTTGTGGTTTAAGCCGGACGCAACAGAGATGGACGAAGCGGATTGGAACTCCGGTTTCGCCCGCACTGTGATGGTGTTTCTCAATGGTGACGCCATTCCCGAGCTGGATGCCGTAGGCCGACCGATCACCGATGATCATTTCCTGTTGCTCTTCAACGCGCATACCGAACCGATCAGGTTCACCATGCCGGCGGCGGAATTCGGCCAGAACTGGCTGGTGCGACTCGATACAGCCACCGGGCAGGTCGATCCACCGAACGTTCGGCCCTGGCGAGCGAGATCGACTCATCGGATCGAGGCGCATTCGATGATGGTCTTGTCCACCACTGTCGTACCGGAGGCCGAACGTGCCGCATCGCAGTCGCGGGCACTGCGAGCCACCGCATCGGCGGCCAAAGCTCCCATGCGTCCTTAACGCCGCCGCCTGAAGTAACCCGCACTGGGTTTCGCCGCGCCTCGCCGCAGAAACCTACGTGAACGTAACGTGGACCTAGGTTTCGGCAGCGGGGAGTTCGGGAAAAAGGAGAGTACGACGCGAGGTCGGTTGAAGCCGGGAAAGGTGGCCAATTCGGGCTGTCACTGCTGCGAGCATCGGCATTGCGCGAGCAGCTAACCAATTGGGACTATTGCTGACCATAGGCGGGTTGATGAAAGCGGTTGCCTGATCTCCCGCCCTCCGTTGGGCAGCGGTCCTAGGCAGGCCGCATGGCGACAGCGAGGAGTGAGTCATGACGGTAGAGTCGCCCGCACCAAGTCCTGCAACCCCGGCAGCTACCAATCCCGGGTCAGGACGGCATCGGGTCGTGATCATCGGTTCGGGCTTCGGCGGTCTGTGGGCTACCCAGGCTTTGGCGAAGGCCCCCGTTGCGGTCACCATGATCAGCGGCACCTCGCACCACCTGTTTCAGCCGTTGCTTTACCAGGTTGCGACCGGCGTCTTGTCCGAAGGTGAGGTGGCGCCAGCCACTCGTGAGGTGCTGAAGAGGCAGCAGAACGTCACGGTGTTGCTTGGTCGGGTTACCGACATCGACATCAACGCCAAGACCGTGACCTCCGTCAGCCCGATGGGCACGACCGTGACGCCGTACGACAGCCTGATCGTCGCCGCGGGTGCTGGTCAGTCGTACTTCGGAAATGATCAATTCTCGGAGTGGGCTCCGGGCATGAAGAGCATCGACGATGCCTTGGAGCTCCGTGGCCGAATCTTCGGATCCTTTGAGCTTGCGGAGCTGTGCGAGGACCCGGAGGAGCGTGAGGAGTGGATGACCTTTGTGGTGGTCGGCGCCGGCCCAACTGGAGTTGAAATGGCCGGTCAGATCAGTGAGCTGGCGCACCGTACGCTGCGTCGGGACTTTCGCCGGATCGACACGACGAAGGCCAAGATCATTCTCCTGGACGCTGCACCGGCCGTGCTTCCCATGTTTGGCGACAAGCTCTCCAACGCGGCCAAGAAGCAACTCGAAAGCATCGGCGTCGACGTCGAGCTGAGCGCCAAGGTCATCGGCGTCGACAACACCGGAGTGGACATCATCGACTCCAGTGGCAATGAGCGAAGGATCCGCAGCCGCTGCAAGGTCTGGGCTGCCGGAGTGAGTGCATCACCACTCGGGAGGCAACTCGCAGAACAAAGTGGTGGTGAGGTTGATCGAGCCGGTCGGGTGAACGTGAATCCGGATCTCACTTTGCCTGGGCATCCGGAGGTGTTTGTGATCGGCGACATGATGGCGCTCGATAAGCTGCCGGGCGTCGCCCAGGTCGCCATGCAGGGTGGCAAATACGCTGCCCGCCAGATCGAACGCCGACTCCGGAGCGAGCCGGCAGGCGAGCCGTTCAAGTACTTCGACAAGGGAAGCATGGCGACTATTTCCCGGTTCCACGCTGTCGCGAGCGTCGGTAAGAGGATGCACTTTTCCGGGTTCTTCGCGTGGTTGATGTGGTTGGGCGTGCACGTGATGTACCTCATCGGTTTCAGAAACCGATTCACCACGATGCTGCATTGGGCGAACAGCTTCATCTTCCGGGGCCGCTCGCAACGGACAACGACGAGACAGCAGATTGTTGCCCGGACTTTGATGGCTCGACTGGAAACGACCGAGCAGGCCCTGAAGCAGGTCGAGGAGGAGGAAGCTGCCGCGCCAGAGCCTTCAGGCTCGGGAGCCGCGACCAGGGATAGCGTCGGCGAAGCAAACAAGCGGTCGAAGTCAGGGACCGACAGTGTGGACGAGCTCACCACGGCGTACGGGGAGAAAAAGGCCGAAGCCGGTGAAGCGGCTCCGCTCAAGGAGCCTTCTGAAGGCTGAGCAAGCAGCAGGTCCTGGTTTCCAGCCGTAAGTGGTCGGAAACGACAACGACTCCGCCGAATTCGATGTCTTGCTCGACCACTTCTCGGGCTAGGGAGCGTCGGGAGAGTTGCCGGTGGTGCAGAACGGCATCCCCGTCGGGTCGCGCAGCACGATCCAGCCGTCACGGGATCCGACTCGGGTTGCACCGAGCTGAACGAGGCGTTGAGCGTGGGCCTCGCGGTCGTCGGTTCCTAGGTCGATGTGAGCTCGAACCGCCGTGCCCGGATCGTCTTCGCCCAGCCGCTGGAACAGCAACTGAACGCTGGAGCCTGACGGCGGATAGAGCTTGCCAGCGAACTCTTCGCCACGACTCTCAACCCATCGCCAGGAGAGCGCGGACCGCCAGAAAGCCACCTCCTGCTCATGCAAGCCAGCCGGTGAGTCGATGCAGACCTGCACTAACCGGCTCTGATGTCCATCCCATGCCGACGGCGACGGACGCACGCGCTCATGGCGATCTATCAGGCAGAACGGCAGTCCGCCAGGTGAGGCCATCGGGCACCAGCCCGCACTCTCGCCGACTACCACCGCACCCAGTCTGACGAGACGCTGCACCTCGGCCCGCTTCCCAACTTCCAGATCAAAGTGGATCCGCGGTCCGTGATCACCGATCTGTTGATGGACGTAGGCATCTCCAGCGGGCGGCTCAAAGCTGCGGAATTCCGGGTGGTCGGGCCAAGGCTCTCGGAGTTGCCAGCCCAGTGCCGCCGACCAGAATGTCGCTGACGCCTGTGAAACATCGGCCCGTACGTCGATAAAGACGTGCAACCACTGCGGATCCTGCGTCACGTCGCCGCTTCGGCTGGGCTCGTCGACGGGTGCGCTTCGAAAGGCACAGTGCGCACTTCCTCGCCTTCCTCGAGTTCGGCAACTGCACGCTCAAGCGCCAACACTCCCTGAACCAGAGCGCGGAGATCTTCGAGGGAAAGTCTGCGAAGAACCGGGGTCGGCATGGTTCCAGATGAGCTGAGCAGGCTGCGGATTGTGGCGTTGCCCTCCGGCGTCACGCTGAGTGGCCGAACCCGTCGATCAGCTGGATCCTCACCGCGCGTCACCATTCCGTGCTCCACCAGTCGATCAACGAGCCCGGACATAGTAGCCACCGACACTTTCAGCTGTGCAGCTAGCTCGTGACCGGTCGCCCTCTCGGGGTCAATCGCGATCATGGTCAAGACCTTGAGCTGCTGCATCGTCAGCGGTGTCGAGATCAGCGGCTCAGCCATGGAAGACAGTGCTCGCCGCTCAAAGCTGGCCTGAACGCGCTCCAGACGGCTGATCAGCGCCTCTTGTTCGGTGTTCGCCACCGCGGAATCGCGAGCAGTTCCGGTCATGTCGTCGCCTGTCGGTCTTGGGAAATCGACGGTCCTTTTGTGCAGAAAGATCGTAACGGCTTGATTATCGAGATCGCACTAACTGTAAGCTCCATGCGAATGATCGTGTCGATCTCATCGTACGGCGCGGACGGCATTTCGGCCGGGACCAGGCGTGGAAGGGGGCCCATTGCATGACCTCTCTAACACGGCTCAGCCTGGCAAATCGCATGATCGTTGGACTGGCGACGCTGGCCATCATCGTCTTTGGCGTGCTGGCGACGGTCAACCTCAAGCAGGAGCTGCTGCCATCGATCCAGGTGCCGACCGCGATCGTGACGGCAAACTATCCGGGCGTCTCACCCCAGATTGTTGCCGACGACGTATCGAAGCCGCTGGAACGCGCGCTCACCGGCGTATCGGGCGTCACCAAGGTGCAATCGACCTCCTCGAACGGGGTTGCCACGATCACCGTGGAATGGGAGTACGGCTTAGATCCTGACAAGGTCGTGGCCGACATCCGCAACGCCGTTGATGGGCTCAAAGCGACGCTGCCGGATGAGGTTGAAACCGACGTCATTACCGGCAGAACAGACGACATTCCGGTACTGCTCCTCGCGGTCGCCTCCGATGCTCCGTTGGATGAAGCGAGCCGTCAGGTCGAAAACGTCGCGATACCAGACTTGTCCGGGATCGATGGTGTACGAAGCGTCACTGCGGCCGGTGAAGACACCACCCAGCTCGTGGTGACGCTACGACCGAAGGACCTTCGCAAGCACGACGTCACAGCACAGGCTGTGACTCAGATTGTGCAGGGGCAGGCGGCTGTCACGCCCGCTGGCAGCAGCTTCGATGAGAACCTCGAACTTGCTGTCGAGGTCGGTACGTCACCCAACACCGTCAAGCAATTTCGAGCTCTCCAGGTCGCGACGCCGGACGATCCCGTACCCCTCTCGGCGGTCGCCGATGTGAAGGCGGAGTCCATTGAGTCGACATCGATCGCTAGAGCCGACGGCCGGCCGGCTCTCAGCCTCGCCGTTCTGAAGGACACCGATGCCGATGCGGTGGCGATCTCGCATCAGGTACGCGATCAGCTGCCGAGCCTGGAGCAGAAGCTGGGCAACAACACCACGATCACGACGATCTTCGACCAAGCTCCGCTGATCGAGCAGTCCATTCATGATCTCGCGGTAGAGGGCTTGCTCGGCTTGGCTTTCGCGGTGCTCGTGATCTTGGCCTTCTTGTTCTCGGTTCGGGCCACCTTGATCACCGCGATCTCGATTCCGCTGTCTCTGCTGATCGCCATGATCGGCCTGCAACTCAGCGAGTACTCGCTCAACATCTTCACTCTCGCTGCGCTTACTGTGGCAGTCGGTCGCGTGGTCGACGATTCGATCGTTGTAGTGGAGAACATCAAGCGTCGCGATCTTGGGCATCGAACATTGACACCGAACGACGTCTTGGCATCGGTCAAGGAGGTGGCCGGTGCAGTCACCGCGTCGACGCTGACAACGGTCACGGTGTTCGCGCCCGTCGCCATCGTGTCCGGCGTGGTCGGTGAGCTTTTCCGGCCCTTTGCGATCACGGTCGCGGTAGCGCTGGGCGCCTCGTTGCTGGTGTCGATGACGATCGTGCCGGTGATGGCGTACTGGTTCCTGCGCGGCGGAGCTCATCGCACAGCAGAGCCTGCGGCCGAGCTGGCCGGAGAGAGCACGGCGGCGGAGTTATCGGAGACCCATACCGCTGAGGAGACGAAGGTCACTCGGCTGCAGCGGGGTTACCTGCCGATTCTGCATTTTGGGCTTCGCCATCCCATCATCACCCTGGGACTGGCGCTCATTGTCTTTGTGGCAACGCTGGGGTCGGCAACGCTATTGAAGACCGACTTCATCGGTTCGGTCACCGACCAGACAACGCTGGCAATCCACCAGAAGCTGCCGCCCGGCACCAGGCTCTCGACCACGAGCGAGGCGGCGGCGCAGGTCGAGAAGCTGCTGCAAGGCGACCCGCGAGTGAAGAACTATCTGGTGACAATCGGCGGCAGCCTGGTCCCTGGCGCGACTCCGAGCACGAACACGGCAGAATTCACGGTATTGCTTGCCGACGGAGTCAGGGCTGAGACGGTACGCCCACAGCTTCAGCAGGAGATGGCCGAGCTTGCGGAATCGGCCGGCGAGATCACCGTAACCACGACCAATAACGAGTCATCTACCAACGACTTGACGGTGACGGTTTCAAGCGAGAACAGCACGAGCCTGGAGACTGGTGCGCAACGGGTTGAGCAGGAGCTGGAGGGGATTGCGGGCCTGAGCAACATTCGGAGCAATCTTGAGGAGCAGCGCAAGGTGCTCAAGGTGACTCTTAACAAGAAGAAGGCCGCATCGCTGGGCTTTACCCAAGGAGATGTTGGCCAGGCCG